>ODAI012706470.1_pt1 | contig 65773 bp, 53 predicted proteins | sample 1539321 | NCBI WGS metagenome assembly ODAI01 (sample SAMN02144231, study PRJEB22623) | gut metagenome | biome: sheep rumen | host: Ovis aries | place: New Zealand
GCTAGGGATACGCTGATTAATTCAGCATCGGCTCAACAACCCTTCGATAATTCAATGGGTTAGTTCGGCCTTGTCGCTGAAAGATGCCTTTAATCAGCGCTTCCCTAGATTCCCGGAACGTTTCGTATCGCAGTCAATGCAAAAACAGCTGTCAAATTAACTGAACATGCTTCTGACGCACATTCAGGGACGGTGGGCTCAAATCTGAGAGTCGCCGGGGGAGAGCAGCCTGACGGCGATGGTGAACATGCTCCTGATCGTCTCCCGGCTCAACTGGCTGGAGGGAAAGCCCTTGCAGCAGGGCGTTCAGTGTACCGGCCAGAGCCGGGATGTCGGCGTTGGGAGGAATTGCTGACCATGAAGGCGGTCGCGGCGACCGTCAAGGAGGAGAACCGGCTCATTAGGGAGCAGAACAAGGCAGAGCTCAAGGTGGCCAAAGCGACTGTCCGGCAGGCGTCGCAAACGGCAGACTGCTGACGTCGACAGAGGAGGTGCCTTTGGAATCCCTGGAAACGCAGGGCAAGACAACCTAAATCCGGTGAGTTTTTACCCTACACGCCTATCCCACGGCGGGGAGGGGTATGGACAGGCTGTTAAAGATGTCCCGTTGTGTCTTGCTGACGGACTGGAGAATTTCTTCACCAGAAACAGTCGTAATTTTTAGTTTCTTTAGCTCAAGTATTAATTTTTTATGGTATAATTTTTGTATAAGTTTTCAGAGCTCATCTTTTGATGTAAAACACTTATAATTATTGCTCAAATAAAACAAATAAATATTTTGTTTTCCATTCTTTTATTATTATTTCTCGGACACCACAGCTCATCGCGATATGAGGTCAATTCATAGAGATAGGTATGCTTGCCAACGTGTTGCTTTGTTATGCAGGTCACCGTAGCGCTCCTTTGCTTTCCCCTGCGAACTAAACCTACATGGAGAAAACGGCAAGCAAAAAATTATTTCATTATTACAGACTGTTAGCCACAGTTTAACTTCGCCCCATATGTAGGGCAAAACAATTTAGGGATGTTAGGAGACAAGGCTCAAGCTGTTGCCTCCGCGCCGAAGTCAGGGCGACCTGCCATTCACAGTTTCGCTGAATGGCTGGACAGGATGGGACTGCACGGGCTGGGAAAGGTGGAATCGATGCGGGACGGCAGGGATGCCCCTGCAGGGTAAGTGGGCAGGGGCGGAGGCGTCAGTGCAGGCGCAAACTGACCCGGCCTGGTGGAGCTTTTCAGCCTGCGCTGGCCGGCGTTCGGCTTCAGGCACGGGGATCCGTCACCGTGTTCATGGGCAAGGTCGGACGCGCCTAGGCCGTCTGTCCAGCGTAAGAATGCATGGCTGAGGCCAGAAACCGCTTCGAGGTTGCGGGAAGCGCTCCCTAGGGGCTCACGCTCCAATTCAGCAGGCCGGCATAGCCGTCGTGTCCGCCAATCTGGGACGTGCCAATCCCCAGATCACTGAAGGCGTACGCCCACCCGTTGCCGAAGGCGCAACGAAGCGCCACGGTTGCCACTGGTGCAGGCTTGTGCAAAAAAGATGAATACTTTTGAGGTGCTGCAGCGGTTTTACTTCTTGGTGAAGCAGACGTACTTCATCTTCAGCTCGTAAAGCAGGCTGTCCAGCATGCTTGCTTCGTCCGGCGTCAGGCCGTTCTTGGTCTTCTGCTTCAGCATGGCCAGGGTGTCGATGCTGTGCTTGGCAAGCTCCGGATCCGGCGACATCGCCCCGGTTTCGGGGTTGGGAACTTCCCCGAGGTGCACGAGCGCCGACGAGGCGAGGGACAGGATGAAGGTGGAGAAGGTGATCTCCGGCAGCTGGCCGGAGGCTGCGTTGGCGGTGTCGCTCTTGTCTGACATGCGTGCGCTCCTGTGGGCAGTGGTTGGTTGAGCCTGTGCAAGGCGAAGGCGGTGGAAAGGCCAGAAGCCGGAACTGCCCGCTGGCCGTTCCGGCGGGCCTAGCGCGAGATCTGCACGGCCAGGCACTTGAGGTAGGCCGTTTCGGGCATGGCGCAGTGGACGGGATGGTCCGGCCCCTGGCTGCCGGCAAAAAGGAGCCGCGCATGGGCGCCGGCCCTGGCCGCCGCGCGGGCTATGACTGCCCGCAGCTCCTCCATGGCGAGGTGCTGGGAGCAGGAGCTGGAGACAAGGATGCCGCCGTCCCTGACGAGGCCCATGGCCAGCTGATTGATGCGCGCGTAGGCCGCGAGCCCCTCCTTCATGTCCTTGCGCCGCTTGATGAAGGCTGGCGGATCGATGCTCACGAGATCGAAGCCCCGGCCCTCGCCGCGAAGCCTGCCGAGGGTCTCGAAGGCATCGCCGGCAAGGGTCTCGCCAGCCGTCTGGGGCGCGTTGCGCGCAAGGTTGCGGCTGCAGTAGCCGAGGGCTTGCCCGGAAGCGTCGGCAAAGACGCAGGACTTGGCCCCTGCGCGTCCGCAGGCCGTGCCGAAGCCGCCCACGTAGGAGAAGGCGTCCAGCACCTCGGCGTCCGGGATCTGCCGGCAGAGGGATGCCGCCATGGCGCGGTTGGGGCGCTGGTCGTAGTACCATCCCGTCTTCTGGCCGCCGAGGCAGGGGGCCAGATAGCTGCATCCGCCTTCCGGCACCTCGAGCTCGTCGGGGCACGCTCCCTCCTGGACGGGCGCGAGGCTGAGCTGCTCGAGCTCCCTGGCGCGCACGGCGTTGTCCCAGGCAAGGGACGAGGGATGGACGAGCTCCTCCAGCGCTTCGCGGACGAGATCCCTGCGCGCCTCCATGCCGGCCGTCGTCACCTGCAGGGCAAGGTGGGAGCCGAAGCGGTCGACGACAAGGCCGGGCAGAAAGTCGCCTTCGCCGTAGCACAGGCGGTAGAAGGGGGCGTCGAAGAGGCGATCGCGGAGCTGGAGGGCCTGGGCAAGCCTTTGGCGGACAAGCCCGGCGTCCAGAGGCACGTCCGGCTTGCGGGCGTAGAGGCGCGCGCAGATGAGCGAGCCCGGGCTGACGCAGGCGGAGCCGAGGGCGATGCCGCGGCTGTCTTTGACCGTTGCCTCCTCGCCGGGCGCAAAGTCCTTGAGGGGCGTCTTCCTGACGTCGATTTCGTTGGAGAAGATCCAGAGGTGGCCGGCCCGCAGGCGGCGTTCCTCGCCTCGCCTGAGCGTGAGGGTGCGCATGGCTGCCGCTCCCTTGGGCCCGCTAGCGGGGCAGTTCGCGGATAAGCTGATCGAGGGTCCTGCCGCCGGGCTGGACCGTCAAGGTGAAGAGGCTGCCGAAGCGGCCGTGCGTCAGGTCTTCCACAATCTTGTCCGTGGGGATGGCGAGGCCCTTGGGCGTGTCGACGACGATGGGGCCGGGCGCATCGATGAACTGGGCAAGCTTGGCGCACTGGCTCTTGCGCTCGTCGGGATCGCCGAGGCACAGGGCCTGGGCGCCGGCCTTGAGCATCATGGCGGCCGCCATGCCGTCCGGCGTGAAGTTGACGGCGGCCTGGGCGAGCAGGGCGTAGTCCTTCAGCTGCAGGGGCACGTCCTTCACGGCGCTGGAGGGAGCGATGTAGGTGCCGTCGAACTGGAGCTCGAAGATGTTCCGGATGCGCAGGAAGCCCTTGTGGCGGGAGGTGGCAAGGCCCGTGGAATCAAGGTCGGCGTCGATTTCGACGCCGTCGAGGCCGCGCAGCTTCAGGTCGCTCTTCTCAAGCACCTTCGCCGGAATCTTCAGCCCGCGCAGATGCATGTCCACGCTGAGGGGATCCACGCTCTTCCAGCCGAAGACGAGCTCGTCGGCATCGAGGTAGCCGGCGTCGGCCGGCATCCGGATGCCGTCAAGCTTCACCTGGCTCACGAAGGGGCCGCTCTTCTTGAATTCGGCGAGGATGCCGAGCAGGTCGGCGAGATTCGCATCCTTGCCGTCGCCAAGCTCCTGGATCTTGCGGTACGCGCTGGCGGGGAAGGCCAGCTTTTCGGCAGAGAGCTGCCGGCAGTTCACGAGCGTGCCGTCGTTGGTGGCAAACTCCGCGCTGTCCATGACAAAGCGCTCTGCGGCAACGCCGTTGATGCCGGTCAACTTGACCTCGCGGGCGGAAAGGGTGCCCTCGGGCTCTGCGACGATGCGCACCCTGCGGACGGAGAACTGTTCGGTCCAGGTGCCTTCGACGTTCTCGAGGGGGCTGGGCTCGATGCCGGCAAGGCGCTTCTTGATTAGATCGAAGGTCATGCGCACGCCTTCTGCCTGCACGGCCTCGGCCTCGTAGGTCACCGGCCCGCTCGCGCTCTTGAAGCCGTAGAAGGCCACGCGATCGAAGACGGGAACCACGTCGGCATCCTTGAAGAGCAGGGAGCCTAGGCTGGGAATGCTGGCGAGGGCCACGCGGGGCGCAAAGACGGCCTTCACTTCGGAGGCCTGCATGGAGACGGGCGCACCGGGCAGCTCCTTGCGCGAGCGCCAGTCCTTGGCCGTGACGGTCCTGTCGAGGAAGGAGAAGGAGACATCGCCGACGGCGGTTTCGGCATCGGGGCCGATGGCGGTCCTGAGGATTTCCCGGGCGCTCTGCTCGATGTTTTTCTTGAGGACGAAGCCTCCGGCCGCAAGGCCGGCGAGAAGGAGCGCGAACACAATCGCGAGAACGATGCCTGTCTTTTTCATGCTTGTCTCCCTGGAGCTTGCCTGGCTCGCGGAGGAGCCATGGATCTGCTATGGAAACGCCCTCTGTACAGCCGAAAGCCGTGCAGAGGGCGGAATCTTGCTGCGTGGCGGCGGAGACGCATAGGGGTCGAACCTACCGCAGACCTCTCAGCCTGCCGCCAGTTTTGAAGACTGGGCGCCACACCGGTGACGAAACGTCTCCACAAGCTGAATTTACTAGCCTGTTTTGCCTGTACTGGCAAGAAGGCTGTACGGGCTATGCCTGGCTGCCGGGCCCGCGCGGCCGGGCCCGCGCGACCGGGGAAGGATGCCGCCGGCGCAGGGGCTTCGCAGGGGGCAGCGGGGCGCGCGGGGCAAGCCCAGCCGCTGTGCGGAGCAGTGCCGCGCGTTCAGCCTTCTTCCCCGCAGGGCATCGCGCTATTTCACCACCTTGAAGGGCCTATCCGTCTTCATGCCCTGGGTGACGGCGTGGACCAGCAGGGTGCCGTCGGCATCGCGCACGTCCACGTCGTAGGTCACGATGCGCCGGCCGCCGCGCACGAGCCTGGCCTCGGCCGTGAAGGGCCCCTTGCGTCCCGGGGCCAGGAACTGGATGCTGGTCGAGAGGGTCACTGTGCCGGTTTCCTCCTCGCAGTTGGAGGCCGCCCCGAAGGCGATGTCGGCCAGGGTGAAGAGGGCGCCGCCGTGGGCGACGCCCATGCCGTTGACGATGGGCAGGGAGAGGGGCATGGAGACGCGGGCGTAGTCGGGGCGGGCCTCCTCGATGGTCATGTCCATGAGCTGGTAGAGGTGGTCGCCGTTCTGGATGGAGTCTTTCATGGGGAGCCTCGGCGCGTGGCGCCAGTCCGCAGAGACGAAAAAGGCGCCGGCCGGAGCCGGCGCCGGAAAGGCAGAGCGCTGATGCCGGGAAGCTACTCGACCTGCTGCAGGCCGTCGAGCTGCCAGTTGCCGGTCTGGTGCTGGCGCACGAAGGTCCAGATCTCGCGGGCGTGGGTGGGCTGCTCCTGGTTGGGATCCTCGCGCATGACGACGTCGAAGTAGACGGCCGCGCGGTCCTTGTCGCCGAATTCCTCCACGGACTGGAGGCTGGCGTTGACGAGCAGGATCTGCGTCTGGCTGGGGTTGGGATCCTCAGCCTTCTGGCGCTCAAGCTCCTGCACCACGGCGGGCGTGGCGAACTGGGCTATGGTTGCGATGTCGCGGCGGTCCCAGGCCGCCTGCATGCGGGTGTAGGCCATCTTGGCGCCGCGCAGGAACTCTTCGGCGTTGAAGTCGGGCGGAATGTTCGGCTGGGCGAAATTGCCGGCAGGGGCCTGCTGGCCGCGCAGGGCGCCCCAGGCGGCGCCGGCGCCCTGCGCCGTCTGGCCCGCATACTGGGTGGCTCCGCCGAAGGGCGTCTGGCCGGGCTGGCCTGCCGCCGTCTGCTGGCCGAAGGAGCCGCCTGCCGGCTGCTGGCGGCGCTTGAAGAGTCGCATCAGGAGCCAGATGCCGCCGAAGAGCAGGATGATGTCGAAGAGGCCGATGCCTCCGCCGCCGGCCGCGCCAGCCTGGCCGGCTTCGCCCGCGGCCTGGCCGCCTTGGCCTCCGCCGAAGAGGGATCCGAGCACGGAGCCGGCAAGCAGGCCGCCGAGGAGGCCTCCGCCGAAGCCCAGGCCGCCGCGCTGCTGGGCGGGCTGGTTCATGGGACGGGGCTGCTGCATGGGACGCTGCTGCGTGTAGGGCTGGGCAGGCGCGGGACGGGGCGCCGGGGCCCTCATGGAGGGCTGGCTGCCGAAGGAGCGTCCGCCGCCCATGCGGGCCGCATCGGCCGAGCAGGGAAGCAGGGGGACGGTCCCGGCAAGGACCAGGGCAAGGAGGGTCGAAGCTGCTTTCTTTTTCATGGTCGTCTCCTGCCGGCGAGGCCGGCGCGCTGCTGAACGGTGCAGGCAGGGCCCGCACCGGGAAAGGCGTTGACGGGAGGGAAGGCGGGGCCGCAGGCTCTGCCGTCCCTGCCAAATATAGGGTCGGCCGCAGGCCTTGACAAGTCGGGCTGCCCGGATTTTCTGCCGGCACCCGGTCTGGCTCTGCCGCCTGGCAGGGCGCCGGCTACTTGGCGCTTCTGGCGTCCACGTAGAGCCAGAAGACGGTGCCAACGCGCAAGGGCGAGGGTTCGCCCTCGGGGCCCTTGAGCGGCGCGCCCTGCCTTGAGGCCTGGATGCACCACCAGCCCGGCTCGTTCAGCACGCAGGCGACGTCGCCGCTCTCGAGGGTGCGGGACGCAATCGCTTCCTGCCAGGGCGAGGCGGGCTTTCTGCCGTCGGTGCTGATGCGCTGGATCTCGACCTCGAGGCCGGAAGCCGGCTTGCCGTCGACGAGCACCCTGGCCGCGAAGAAGGCCGGCGCCGTCAGCCCGAAGGGGCGCACCAGGGGGACGATCTCGAAGCTCAGGCCCGAGGGCAGGTGCCAGCCCCAGTCTTCGCCGTAGACCGGCACGATGGTCTTGACTATCTGCTGCTGGTAGCTGTGCGCAGGCGCGTCCCACCAGGGCCTGGTCTCGATGGAGAAGTGGTAGAGCCCGCGCCTGGCGATGCCCACGTTGGCGCCCCAGGCCTTCTGGTCAAGATAGCGGATTTCCTCGACGTCGCCCAGCAGATCCTGCCGCGACGCAGGCTGGTCCGGCCTGGCCGCGTCGCGCTCGAAGCGCTGGATGGTGAAGATGCGCGGCATGTCCATGGCCACGCCCTTGCAGCGGGCAGGCTCCATGCCGGCGATGAGCAGATCGATCTCCTCGTTGAGGACTTCGGGCGTGCCGGCCGCAAGGATGCTGGCGAGCACCGAGCCGACCGTCTGCGAAAGCGGGGGCGCGGGCGGCTCTGCCGGCGCAGCTTCCGCCTGGTCCGCCTGGCCGGAAGCGGCCGTGGGATCGGGCGTCCCTCTGGCCGCGTCCTTTGCCGCGTCCTTCGATGCGTCCTTTGCCGCGTCTTTCGACGCGTTTTTCGCGGCCTCCTGGCTCTTCCTTTCCTGCGCCTGGGGCTGCTGGGCCTGGGCGGCATCCCTTGAGGAAGGCGCGGCCAGCCTCTCCTCGATGCTGGTCCGGCTGGGGATGAGCAGCGTCGTCTGCGCCGCCGCAGGGGCGGCGGCAAGGCTCATGCAGGCCGCAAGCGCGGCAGGCAGGAAGGATGGCAGGAAAGATGGCAGGCGAAGGCGCAAGGCGTGCAGCATGGGGCAGTTCCTCGAGGCGCGGACGACCGCGCCAGAGCCTGTGGTAGCAGAAAGCAGGTTCCTTGTCATTCCTGGAGCAAGGTGCCGGAATCAGGAAGGATATTTGGCAGAACCCGCATGCTCCCCGGCTGGGGCGGGCCTGCCTCCGGCAGGCAGGCGGCCTTGCTCCTTGAAGGAAGGGCGATTGAGGGATACCTTCGCTGGGCCTTGGGGCGCCCTTCCCCAAGAGACTGCGAGCAGGTCCGCCTGGACCCCTGGAGCGATGCGATGGTGACACTGATCTTTGGCGACTACGTCTACGAAACGCCCATCTTCATGGTGAAGGCCCTGACCCGGAAGGATCTGCCCGAAGCCTTCGAGCAGCTGGAGAAGCTGCGCCGGTCGGGCTATCTCGCGGGCTTTGTCCGCTGGGACGCCGTTTCGCCGGTGCCGGAGCAGCCCGTGCAGCCCGATCCCCGCTTCGAGCAGACGCCCTACGTCAACTTCATGCTCTTCCGCCACCGCCGTCCCCTGGCCCTGCAGCCCAAGGCCCCCTGCTTCTGCCCCGAGCTGGCCAAGGGACTGGACCGGGCCTGGTTCGCCCGCAGGCGCAGTGCCGTGCTGGAGGCCGATCCCCGCGCCGACGTCGTGCTCTCGGAGGAGCTCCAGCTGGAGACGGCCTGCGAAGGCCGCCTGATCTTCGAAAGCCTCGCGGCGTCGCGGGACGTGCCGTACAGGGGCTTCTTCAAGGACGCCTTCGAAGAGGTGATCTGCCTCTCGGGCAGGCGCTTCCTGGAGGCTTCGAAGGAGGGCGCGGGCAAGCCGGAGATCCTCCGCATCGATGCGCCCGAAGCGGACAGGGACTGCCTCGCCGCCGCCCTTGCCGGCATTGCCGAGCCCGGCACCGTGGAAGCGGGCGAAGGGGAGCTTTCCTGCCAGTGGCGCCAGGGGCTTCCCGTGAAGGCGGTCTTCGACGCGCTCTTTCCCGCCGTCCAGGCCAGGGGCCGGACGGGAACGCCGGAGCAGATCTTCGGCCATGAGCTGCGGGCCCGCGGAATATACGGCGGCGTCTTCGGCGTCTTCAGCATCGGCCATACCGAGCTGGCCCTGGTCGAGCGCAGTCTGGAAAAGCGCCCCGGCGACCAGCGCTACCGCCTGGCGGCCGGCGGCCGGGTGAACGCGGCCATTGCCGAAGACGAGGCCTGGGAGCAGATCTGCGCTCCCGTGCGCTGGGCAACCCTGCCCGAGGGCACGGTCTTTGAGGAGGCCATGCGCCTCGAGGGCGGCGCCGTCTTCATGCTGGAGGCGCATCTCAAGCGCATCCAGCGCCAGCTTGTCCTGCACGGCATGGCGGCTTCCTGGGTGGATCCCCTGCTCGAAGGGCTTGCGCCCTGCGAAGCCAGGCCTTCCCCTGGGCAGCAGGGCAGGCTCGCGCCGGAAGCCCTTGCCTCGCAGTGGGCCAGGCTTCCCGAGGCCTGGCGGGAGGAGCTTGCCGGCAGAGGCGCCAGTCTTGAAGGCCCCTGCGAGCTTGTGCTGACGGCAGATGCCGGGGGCAGGGCGACGCTTGCGGCCAGGCCGCTTTCGGACGCGGCAGACGCTAGGCTCGGCCTCTCCCGCAAGGCCCTGGACGAGCGCAGCGACTATCTTGCCTTCGCCACGGCCTACCATCCCTGGTTCGACAAGGCCTTCGAGCGCATCGATGCCGGCGAGTGCTTCGACGTGCTCTTCGTCAACAGGCTGGGGCTGGCAGCCAGCGGCGCGCGGAGCGCCCTCGTCTTCGAGCAGGACGGCGTCCTCGTCACCCCGCCCCTGAAGACGGGCATGAAGAACGATGTCCTGCGCCAGGCGCTCGTGGATCTCAAGGCTGTCGAGGAGCGCGATCTCCCCCTGCAGGAAGTGCTGCAGATGGAGCGGGCCTGGTGCGTCAGCGCCGTCTACGGCGCCGTCGAGGCGAGCATAGAGAAGCCCCGGCGTCCGCGCGGATAGCGGCTGCCGGCGAAGGGGGCCGGCAGTCCCCGGCTTGCCTGCCTGTCTTCTGTGCCGGAACGCGCTATCCCGGCGCCAGCACCACGGACATGGCGGAGAAGCTGACGGTGCAGGCCGCGCCCTCCGCGAGGCCGAGACGATCCACGGCCTCCAGGGGGAGCATGGCAGCCATGCCCGTGCCGTCCGAAAGTCGCAGGCGCACGCTCGCCTCGAGGGAGCCCTTCCTGACGAAGAGCACGGTGCCCTGGAAGTTGTTGGCGCAGCTCGTGGCGGTGCCTGGCGGCGAGAGCACGACCCAGGGCGCCTTGACCTGCGCCGTGGCGGTCTGCCCCCTGCGCAGGTCGAGGCTGCGCATGCTCTCCATGGAGATGATGGCCGTCACCTCGAGGCCGGAGAGGGCCGTCAGGGTCACCTGGGCCATGTTCCGGCTCTCCTGGATGCGCGTGATGGAGCCGGCGAAGGCGTTGCGGGCAGAAGAGCGGCGCAGGGTCTCGCGGCGCAGGTGGGCGTGGATGATCTGCCTTGCCTCGCCGTCCTGGAACTCCTTGAGCCGTATGGCCTGCACGGGGCTCTGCAGGCCGAGGAACTTCTGGACTATGGGCGCCGGCACCCCGCTTTCCATGAGTTCGGCGCCGCGCGCGTGCCTGAGCACCCTCGGGCCGCCCAGGGTCTTGTCCGGCAGGCCGCAGTCGCTGGCCGCCTGGTAGAAGCTCTTGCGCACGTAGCCGGGGTCGATGCCGGCAAGGCTGCCGTGGAGTTCGGCGAGCGCCGGATGCTCGACTATCTTCAGGAGGGCCGCCATGGCCTGCTCCTGAATCTGGATGTCGCGGGATCCCCGGATGCGCACGGTGGCGGTGGAGAAGACCAGATCCCGGTTGTCGTCGAGCGCGAGCGCCTCGCCGAGCCGAAGCCCGCCGTGGCGGATGAGCAGGTAGATGAAGTAGAGCCTGAGTCTGACGCGCAGCTGCTTTTCCTGGGTGGGCTGGCTGGCCCAGTCCTTCCAGTAGGCGTCGAGCCTGGCGAGTTGTTCCGGTTCAAGATGCTTCATGGGATGCCGCCAGTGAGAGGTTGCGGGGCCCTGGGGGCGCCCTGCGGGGGGAGGCAGGGCGCAGGCCAGGGGCGTCTTCCCATGCTAGCACGGAATCCGGGCCGGCAGAACGGCGGCACGAAAAGCGCAGGGAGCGTGTCTGGCACCCTGAACCGGCGGCCGCGGGGGAAGGCCGGAACCGCGAGGCAGGGGCCTTTCCTCCAGCGCTAGACTTCGGCGAACTCGCCGATAAAGGGGTTGTTCAGGCGCTCGTCGCCAATGGTCGTGGCCGGGCCGTGGCCGGGATAGGCCGCCGTGGCGTCGGGCAGGGCGAAAAGCGTGCCGCGTATGCTCCGCATGAGCGTCTGGTGGTCGCCGCCGGGGAAGGCGGTCCTGCCCATGGAGCGATAGAAGAGGCTGTCGCCGGTGAAGACGCAGCCGGCCTCCGGGAAGTGGAAGGAGACGCCGCCAGGGGTGTGTCCCGGCGTCTTCAGGATGTCGAAGGAGAAGGCGCCGAGCGCCATCGACCCCTCCGGCAGGGGGCTGCTCTCGAAGGCCGGCACCGGGGGCATGCCCCAGATGCCGCCCCTGGCCGCCTCCGTGTCCGCAATGGGCGCGTCGCCGGCAGGCACGAAGCAGGGGGCGCCTGCGGCTTGCTGCAGGGCATGCACGCCGTAGAGGTGGTCGAAGTGCTGGTGGGTCACCAGAATGCCCAGCAGCCTGAGGCCTCTGGCCGCGAGAAAGTCGGCGATGGGGGCGGGATCCCCGCCCACGTCGATGGCAAGCGCCTCGCCGTCCCTGTGGACGAGGTAGCTGTTGGTGCCAAGGGGGCCGAGGGAAAAGGTTTCGATCTCGATTGCGCTCATGGGGCTCCTCCGTTCGCCAGGGCCGCTGCCGGGCCCGGCCAGACGGGAAAGTGCCATGCTTTGGGTCCCCGCGCAACAGGCCGGCCGGAACCTGCCCTGAGGCGATCCCGGCGCAGTCCTTGATGGACAACTTTCTTGAGTTCCTCTAGATTCGCCTGCGAGCCTCAGCAGGCCTGGAGCGCGCCGCCGGCGGACAGCCGGCCTTCCGCATTCAGCCGCCCGCCTCCGGCTCTCCATGTTCAGCCATCTGCGTTCAGCCATGCACGTCCCGCAAGGAGCAGCCCGTGAGCACTACCTTCAACGCCCTTTCCCTGACAGGGAAGGATATCCGCGACCATCTCGCCGTCCTCTGCCGGAGCCTTGCCCGCTTCTTCCGCTTTACGGGCCGGGATCTCTTCTTTCCGCCGTCCTGGTCCGGCATCAGGGCCGAGCACATTGCAGCCGAGCAGACGCTCATGCTGCCCCTCTCCTGGGAGGGCCGGCTCGTGGCCGCCCTGAAGCTCACGGGCGTGGACGCGGCCGAGATGGAGCGCCTCTGGCCCCTGCTCGATCCGCTAGTCCAGCTTTGCCTGGAAAACACGGCCCGCGCCAAGCGCTGCGCCACCGACGCCTCTACGGGGCTGGCCGCGGAAGAAGTGCTCTACGCCAGGCTTGCCGAGCGCGCCAGGCAGGTGCGCGAGTCCCTGGGCGCCCCGCACCAGGCAGGCGACCTGCAGGCCGTCGCCGGCCTGCGCCGGCTCTGCGCGAGCATCTGCGTGCTGCGCCTCGCCAACGCCGACGAGATGCAGGAGAAAGACGGCTGGGCAGCCATGGAAAAGTGCCTGGCCGGCCTTGCCCAGGCGCTCCTGCAGTGGCTTCCCGAAGACGTTCTGGCCGCCCGCGCGGGCCGCAGGGACATTGCCCTGCTCCTGCCCGGCGTTGCCGGCCGGCTTGCCTGTCAGAAGCTTGCCGAAGGGGCCGTTGCCTGCATGCGCGAAGCGGCGGCGGCAAAGCCGCTGGCCGAGGCCGTTTCCGTCAGGCCCGTGATCTGCGCAGGCCACGCCGTCTTCCCCCAGGACATGGCTGGCCCTGAGCTGAAGCTCGAGCCTGAGGATCTGGGCCGGGAGCTGTTGGAGCGGGCCAGGCTGGCATCCCAGACGGCCGAGGGCAGGGGCCAGGGCTGCGTCATGCCCTTTGCCGCCATGCTCCAGCGCGGGGGCGTCGTCCTCAGGAGCATGGGCATGGGCCGGGTGCTGATCAGTCTCGGGTCCCGGTGCAAGGCCCGCGAAGGCATGGGCTTTGCCTTCTACGACAGAGCCGACGGCCGGCTCAAGGGCGAGCTCGCCGTGCTGCAGGCGCGGCGCAGGGACTCGGTCTGCGAGGTCGTCCACCTCGCCGATCCTTCCTTCCGGCCCGAGCCGGGCGACGTGCTCGAGCTGGAGGGCGTTGCGCAGGCGCCGGAGACTGGGGACGAGCTTTCTCAAGCGCCCGAATCCCTTTCGGCATCCGCCGCGCAGGCCGCGCAGGACAGCGCTTTGGAAAGCGCTCCGGAAGGCGCTTCGGAAAGCGCTGCGGGCGCGCCTGCCGACGACGCCTCGGCCGCCCCTGCGACGCAGGCCGGCGAAGGCGAAGCCGGGTGCGCGGGCGGCCAGGCCGAAACCGGCGGAGGCCGGCCGGCAGAAGCCGCCTCTGCGCCCTCCGCCGTCTGCCTCAGCCACGCCGAGTTCAAGGCCCGCATGGATCAGGTCGTGGCAGGACGGGAGCCCTTCGCTCTGGCCATGCTGCGCCTGGAAGCGGGAGACGCCGGTCCCGAGGCCTGCGGGCGCTTTCTGGAAGGCGCTGCCGGCCTCTGGTTCGCCAAGCTGGCACAGCCGGACGCCTTTGCCGGCTTCTACGGCGTCAACGGCCTTGCCTTCTGCCACCTGGCGCCCGCGGGCGACCTGGAGGAGGGCTACCGCGAGCTCTGCGGAGAGCTTGGCGGCCACGGCCTCGACTGCGCCGTCGGCATCGCCTCCTGGCCCTTCCTCGCCATGGGGCGCGGGGAAATGACCGCCTGCGTGCTCAAGGCCCTGGAGTACGCCCAGCTGCTCCCCAGGCCGAAGGTGGGCACCTTCTGCTCCCAGGCCATCACCATCAGCGCAGACCGCTTCTACAGCATGGGCGACGCCTTCCGCGCCGTCGACGAGTACAAGCTGGCCCTGCTTGCCGATCCGGACAACGCCATCGCCTGGAACTCCCTTGGCGTGTGCATGGCGACCCTTGGGCGGCACGAGGTGGCGCGGCGCTACTTTCTGCGCTCCCTCGAGGCCGGCAAGGCCAGCGGGGCGGACTGCGCCGAGGCCCTCTACAACCTCGGCACCGTCTGCCAGCAGCTGGGGGATCTGGACGAGGCCAGAACCCGCTTCGAGGCCTGCCTCGAGTCCGATCCCGGCCACGTCTTCGCCCTGGTGCGGCTGGGGCAGCTGGAGGAGCGGGCAGGCCATGCCAGCGAGGCGCTTGCCTTCTTCGAGAAGGCTGCCCTGGCGGAGAGCCGGGCCGGCAAGGGCGGAAGCTCCCTTGCCCTGCGCTGCCTTGCGCGGCTGGCCGCCAGCCAGAGCCGGCAGAAGGACGCGCGCGGGTTCCTTGCCGAAGCCCTGCGCAAGAATCCCGACGACGCCTCCGCCATGCTCATGCTGGCAGAGCTCTATCTGAAGGAGCGCGGCGCCTTCGAGATCGCGGAGATCCTCGCCCGCCACAGCCTCTCGATCAAGGCCCAGCCCCGGGCCTGGAAGACGCTGGCAGGCGCCCTGCGCGCCCAGGGGCGCGAGGCCGAGGCCGCCATGGCCGAGCTCAAGGCCTAGTACGGCAAGGCGCTGAGCTCCGCTTTTGGCATGTTCGGCGCGACGAACGCCGACGACATTGCGGGGTGCCTCGGCTTTGCCAAAGACGCTCTTGTCGACACGGCCGCCCCCCGGAGGCGCTTGCAAGGGTCTGATTGCCTTCATCCGCCATCCGAAGGACCGGACAAGCAAAATATTGAGGTGAAGGACGGTTTGTGCACGGTTTATGCGGAGGGCGAGTCCTTCAAGGCCGGGGAGAAGGTCATAGCGCTCTACCGGAGCGCCAGCGTCCGCGAAGCTCTGGAAAAGGCTGTCTGCAAGCCTCAGGCGAAGGAAGGGGGAGACTCGTTCATCTGCGCCGACAAGCAGGAAAGCGAGCTCGGTCCGATCATCGTCGAGGAAGAGGCTGTCCTCTTTGCCTGCCCGCAGGGCAAGGCCGAAGACATCCCGCAGGAGGAGTGCGAGACTTCCCTGCAGCTCCTGAGCCCCAACTTTCAGGAGGGAAGCAAGCGGCGCTTCTCCGACGGCTCGGCAGGCTTCTTTGCGAAGGTGTCAGACCAGAAGTTCCTGGACCGCGTCAGCAACGGGAACCTTGTCTTCGGCAAGGGTGGCATCATGCAAGTGAAGATCCGGGGAACCAGGCAGGGGATCTGAACGGCTCAATGTCCTCGGAGAAGGAAGTGATCCAAGTCATCAAGCATCGGCACCCAATCGTTCATATTCCGCTTCCGGGTATTGGAGAATCGAATAGCTCATATGAGAACTGGCAGGCCTCCGGCCTTCTTTTTGCCCTTGACATCTGAGCAGGGCTTTCCATATGAAAGGGGTGAAGGGCTAGCACCCTCACCCCACGGGGCACTCCCTCCGTGGTTACGAGTCCACAGATTTTGCACCCCGGCTGGCGTCCTTCCAGCCGGGGTGTCTGCGTCTACAGGTCGATCATGCGAAGGCCAGAGCCGCAAGGACAGCGACCGCATTGGCCAGCACGTCCCGGAGGAAGCGTTTCAGCTTCATAAGCAACAACCTCCTTTCGGAGGGAGCGCCTGAGAGAAGTCTACATCGCGGCGCACCGGGAGGCAAAGGCAGTTTTGATCCAGAAAAAAGCCCTGCCGGCAGGCAGGGGCTCAGGGCTCTCGCGGACGGGCTACACCAAGCTGTTTGGTGCAGATTTAGGTTAACTACTTGATTTTGCATGCGGTTCACGGCGTTCGCCACAAGCCGCTGAATCTCGTCGCCAAGCTCGTCTGCACAGATGACAGCCTTGCTCCCTTGCCGAGGCACGACTGTCGGAGAGTGGACGCCAAGGGGAAGCCGATGCCGACCCTGCGCGGCCCCGGAGACCTTGGACAGCCGGCAGGGAGGCGTTCAGCAGCTTCCTGAACACACGTGCCCCTTTACGCAACCCCTCGTGATTTCATCACAGAATCCACAGGGGACCCGCGTTGCACTTGAAACGAGCCCCGGGGCCTGGCAGGGGCGCGCCTAGACGTCGAAGAGCATTTCCAGATCCTCCCTGGTCAGGGACTTCCATGTCTCCTGGCCGGGAATGATGGCGGCTGCCACGTCGCGCTTGGCGTCCTGCAGCTTGAGTATCTTCTCCTCCACCGTGTTCTGGCAGATGAGCTTGTAGGAGAAGACCTGGCGGGTCTGGCCTATGCGGTGCGTCCTGTCGGTGGCCTGGCTCTCCACGGCGGGGTTCCACCAGGGGTCGTAGTGGATGACGTAGTCCGCGGACGTCAGGTTGAGGCCCGTGCCGCCGGCCTTGAGGGAGATGAGGAAGATGGGGATCTCGCGGGTGGAGTTGAAGCGGTCGACCTGGTCGAAGCGGTCCTTGCTCGCGCCGTCCAGGTAGCAGAAGGGCACTTCCGTGAACTCGAGCCACTGGCGGATGATCTGGAGCATCTGGACAAACTGGGAGAAGACCAGCACCTTATGCCCGCCTTCCACGATCTCCTGGACCATGTCCTTGAAGGCTTCGAACTTGCCGGAGGGCAGGTTGTTGGAGAAGCCGGGCATGTCGATCTTGAGCAGGCGCGGGTGGCAGCAGATCTGGCGCAGCTTGAGCAGGGCGTCCAGGATGGACATCTGGCTCTTGGCCAGGCCCTTGGCGTCCACGTCGGCCAGCACCTGGTCGCGCAGCTTCCGGGCCACGGCGGAGTAGAGCTCGGCCTGGGCCTCCTCGAGGGCGCAGCAGGTGACGCTCTCCACCTTGGGCGGCAGGTCTCTTGCCACTTCGGACTTGGTGCGGCGCAGGATGAAGGGGCGCACGCGCGTGCGCAGGTATTCGAGGGTCTCGGCGTCGCCGTCCTTGATGGGCTTGATGATGCCGCGCTGGAAGGAGTGCTGGCTGCCGAGGAAGCCGGGCATGAGGAACTCGAAGAGCGACCAGAGCTCGAAGAGGTTGTTCTCGATGGGCGTGCCCGAGAGGCACAGGCGCATGCGGGCGTTGAGGCGACGCACCGAGCGGGCCGTGATGGTGTTGGGATTCTTGATGTTCTGGGCCTCGTCGAGGATGACCGTGTTGAACTCGTACTTCTGGATCGCCTCGAGGTCGCGGCGCAGGAGCGCGTAGGTCGTGATGATGAGGTCGGACTCGCCGATGAGGCGGAACATGCTCTCGCGCCTGGTGCCGTAGATGATGAGGCGCCTGAGGCCGGGCACGAACTTCTCGGCTTCGCGCTCCCAGTTGGGGAGCACCGAGGTCGGCACGACGATGAGGTTGGGGCCTTCCACATGGGTCTCGGCCATGTGCTGGATGAAGGAGAGGGTCTGGACGGTCTTGCCGAGGCCCATCTCGTCGGCCAGGATGCCGCCGAAGCCGTACTCGGAGAGGAAGTTGAGGTAGGCGAGGCCCTGCATCTGGTAGCTGCGCAGGGTTGCGTTGAGGCCCTGCGGCGCGGGAATGGAGCGCACCTCCTTGAAGGAGTGGATCTTCTCGCGCAGCTTGGTCCAGAAGGAGTCGGTCGTGGCGTTGGGCAGGTCGTCCAGGAGGCTGTCCAGAATGGGCGCCTCGAACTGCTTGAACTTCTGCTGGGGCGGCTTGGTGGGGTCGAGGCCCAGGGCCGTGAGCTTGTGGGCGAGCTTTGAGAGCCACTCTTCGGGCAGAGAGGTGTAGGAGCCGTCCTTGAGCTGGACGTAGCGCTTGCCCTTGGTCCAGGCCTTCCAGATCTTTTCCAGCGGGAGGGTCTGGCCGTCGTAGTCGACGGTGATGTCGAGGGAGAACCACTTTTCCTTCTCGTCGCTCACGACCTCGGCGGAAATCTGGGACTTGGTCGAGCGCACCTTGTAGCGGGTGAGGGCCTTCTCGCCGAAGACGCGGTAGGTCTCGACCAGCTTGGGGTAGCTGTCGAGCAGGAAGGCGATGGCCTCCTCGGGCTCCAGGAACCAGAGCTTGTTGGATCGCGATTGGAAGTTCATGGAGGCGAGCTTGGCCATGAGCTCGGCCTCCTCTTCCTGGTGGCGCCGGACGAGGAAGGTCTGGCCCTGGTAGCTGTAGCTGCCGGTCTGGAAGTCGGGATTGGGGCCAGAGAGGGTGAATTCGCCGTGGCGGGTCTCGTAGATGTTGTCGATCTCGAGGGTGAGGAGGCTGCCCTCCTCGTCGAGGAAGAGCTTGGGGTTGTAGGTGGCCGGCTGGAAGACCGGCTCCATGAGCTGCAGGAACTTTTGGGGCTCGAAGAGCTCGGAGGAGGGCAGGCGGGTCCAGACCCGGTCGAGGAATTCGGAGATCTCGTCGTGCGGCACGACCGGATGCTCGTAGATCAGGCTCTTGACCAGCGAGGGGTAGAGGCCGGTCTGCACGGGGTAGAAGCTGTGGCGGTAGCACACCCACAAGGGCATCTGGCCGTGGAAGGTGACGGGCGGCTCCTTGCTGGCGGGATCGGTGTGGCCGCCGGTGCGTATGGCGAGCAGGGGGCGCCCCTCGCGCTTGAGGATGACGTCGAAGCTGAAGCCCGAGGCGTCGAGGTTGGGCTTGAGCTTCAGGGCGAAGGGCGCGCTCTCGATGCGGCAGGGCTTGTCGGTGTCTTTCCAGAGAATGTAGTACTCCTTGCGCATGGCCCAGAAGAACCAGGACGTGAGGCCGTCGGGTATCTCCACGCGGTGTCCGTAGTAGTCGAGGTGCTGGCCTATCTGCCGGCACACTCTCGGCAGCTCCGGCGAGTGCTCGCACCAGTCGGGGTTCTCGATGATCTGGGCCAGCGTCACCTCGTTCTGCACGGTGGACAGGCCGCTCTTGTTCTGGCGCGAGCGGAAGAAGGAGACCAGCAGGCGTCCGGGCTCGGGCTCGAAGCGGAAGACGAGGTAGTGCTTGCCGGGCTCCGGATCCATGTCCGTGGAGAAGAAGCCGCGGAAGCTCTGCTTCCAGTCCACGGTGGCGACGCGCTCGCCGGTGTCCTGCCCCTCCTCCTTGCGCATCTCTTCGATGAGCTTCTGGGTCAGGGCCGAGACGTGGCGGCAGACGCCGGAGAAGGCGTCCGAGCAGTTGCACTGGCACTGCACCGTGCGGTCGGCAAGGGAGAGGACGAGCTTGGGCGTGTAGACCTGGAAGTCGTCGCCCTGGATGTTGCCCTTGACTTCCCAGACCTCGCCTTCCTGAATGTTGATTTTTTGCACCCCGCTTTCGGACAGGATGTAGCTGCCTGCATCCCTGATGTATTCGGGGACGTTGTCATGGAGGAAGGACTGGCACATTTCCAAGATGACGCTGTGTTCCGATTTGCTCATGAAATCCCCTGCTGCAAGCGTGAGGTGCGACCGGCTGTGGCCGTGCCGTGGCTCAGAATCCACCGCTGGACGTGAGCAACAGCATAAGGGATTATACAAGAAACAGGGATTGTTTCAATAGGGAATGATCGGAAAAATGGAAAAGTGGAATCCTTGCCTATATATGAAAAGACTGGCTGCGCCGCGCATCCCGGCTGCCGGAACCGGATGGAACCGGACAGGTCTTGCGCAGGACTGGAACAGCGTTCCGCTCCGGCGCTGCGCCGGCGGTGCAGTCCCTGCAGCGCCCACCCTGCCAGACCGCTGCCAGATCGTTGCAAGCCCGCCGGCCCGGCCTCTGGCGCACTCCCTGCGGCGGGCGCCCTACAGCCGTCCGGTCCGGATGAAGCTGTCCACGGCGCTGAAGACGGCCTCGTTGCCGCAGAAGCTGCCCTCGGCGATGCGCGAGCGGTACTCGTCCAGCCTGAATTCGAAGGCCTTGAGCAGGCCGGGATCGAGCCTGAGCATGTCGGCCTGCATGCCGTAGCCCAGCTGCTCCAGGTAGAGGGCGTTGTAGCGCTGCTCTACCATGGCCTTGAGGGGCAGGCTGAAAATGGGCTTGCCGAGGTGCAGGGCCTCGGTCATGAGGGTGTGGCTGCCGCCCATGACCACGTAGGCGCAGGAGGCGAGCTTTTCCAGGAAGCCGTCTTCGCTCTTCGGCATGAAGACGACGTTGCCGTCCCGGCCTTCCGTGCGGCTGTAGCCGTAGACGTAGCAGGTGCGCTCCGTGGCCGCCTTGAGGAAGGCGATGAGGCCTGCGTGCATGGAGTTGCTCTGGTAGACGACGACGTGCCCCTCGTTGGAGGGCCTGGCGGCCAGCACCTTTTCCCGCAGGATGGGCGGCACGACCCGGGCGTTGTAGCGGGGCAGCACCGGCGGCTGGTAGAAGGAGACGATGAGGTTGTGGGCCGTGGGGCGGAAGAGGTACTTGGGGGTGAGGCCCTGGACGAGGGTGTCCCACCACAGGTTTTCCGGAATGCGGTGCCTGCAGCAGGTGATGACGTGCTGGTGGTCCAGGGTGAGGCAGGGGATGCCGGCCCGCTCGGCAGCCCTGGGAACGAAGTACTCGAGGTCCGTCATGCAGGCATCGGGCTCGAAGGCGTGGATGAGATCGCCCACCTCCCGTATCCAGCGCTCCCTGTGCAGGAGCAGGGGCAGGGCCCGTGCCGCGGTGGCCGCGAAATCCACCTTGTAGTTCTTGAACACCGTGCCGAGGTTCGGGATGCGGTGCACGCTGAACTCCGGCTCCAGGACGGCGGGGGCGTCGTCGCTGGCGACGAAGAGGAATTCGTGCTGGCGCAGGCGGCGGGCTATGGTGAGGCCGCGCATGGCGTGGCCGTGGCCGGTGCCGTGGATGCCGTAGAGTATGCGTGCCATGGATAGGTCCTCGTGGCGCCGCGCCTGCGGCCGGTGCCGGGCAGGGCGCGTTCGGTGTCGTGGGGCGGGAAAGGGGACGGCCCTGGCCCGCAGGCCGCCGCCGTCCCCGCCGGGCTGCCGCTAGTCCTGGCAGCAGAGTTCGTAGACGGCCGTTGCCGTCTGCCTGTCGAGGCGCAGGAACTGGCCTATGGTGCGCCGTTCGGGCTCGAGCATGTCGACGAGGCGGGGAATGTCCTCCCGCTTCGCGCCCAGGGCCTTGAAGGAGGTCGGCAGGCCGCAGGACTCGAGGAAGGCCTTGAAGCGGGCTATGCCCTCCAGGGCGCGCCCGGACTCGGTGCCGGCCCTGGGATCGACGCCGAAGACGCGGACGGCGAGCTGGGCCGTGCGCGCGGCTCCGCCGGCATGCTCCACGGCATAGCGCATCCAGGCCGGGAAGACGACGGCAAGGCCTGCGCCGTGGGCGCAGTCGTAGAGGCCCGAGAGCTCGTGCTCCAGGGCATGGCTGCCCCAGTCCTGGACGCGGCCGATGCCGCAGGTGTTGTTGTGGGCTATGGTGCCGGCCCACATGAGGTTGGCGCGGGCGTCGTAGTCCGCCGGGTCCTTGAGGGCGCGGGGCAGGTTTTCCAGGATCGAGAGCAGGATGCCCTCGCAGAGCCTGTCCGTGAGGTCCACGCCGGCAGAGGGGCTGTAGTAGCGCTCGAGCACGTGGGCCATCATGTCGGCCGCGCCGGAGGCCGTCTGGAAGGGGGGCAGGGTGAAGGTGAGCTCGGGGTTGAGCAGGGCGAACTTCGGCTTGACCGCTTCGGCGTGGAGGGAGCGCTTGCGGCCGTCCTCGCGGGTGACGACGCTGGCCCAGGAGCTCTCGGAGCCGGCGGCGGCGATGGTGAGCACGCAGCCCACGGGAAGGGCCTTCTGCGGAACGCGCGTGCGCTCGTAGAAGTCCCAGATCTCGCCTTCGTCCAGGGCGCCTGCGGCTATGCCCTTGGCGGAGTCGATGACCGAGCCCCCGCCCACGGCAAGCACGAGATCGACCCGTTCCTTCCGGGCGAGGGCCGCGCCCTCCTTGACGAGGCCGAGCCGGGGATTGGGAACCACGCCGCCGAGGGCGACGGTCTCGATGCCGGCATCCCGGAGACTGGCCTCGACTCTGGCGAGCAGGCCAGAGCGCACGCAGGAGCCTGAGCCGTAGTGCACGAGCGCCCTGCGGGCGCCGAGGGCCTTGGCCTCTTCGCCTGCCTTGCCTTCGGCGCCGCGGCCGAAGACGAATTTCGTGGGGACGTGGAAGGTGAAGCTTTCCATGGGGCCTCCTTGAAAGCGCGCACGACTAGGGATTGGGGGCGTCGATGTCCTCGCGGTCGCGGACGATCTCGAGAATGTTCGGCAGCTTGCGTATGCGCTCGATGATGTCGTAGAGCTGGGTCGCGTTCTTGACCTCGACCTTGAGGCGCATGTGGGAGCGCCCTTCGACCGTGGACTTGAGGTTGAGCTCGTCGATGTTGATCTCGGCGTCCGCCAGGGCCTGGGCGATGGGCGCCAGCGTGCCCCGGACGTTCTCGGCGATGATGAAGATGCCGGCGGCGTAGGGCTTTTCCTCTTCGCCCTCCCAGTGGACGGAGATGAGGCGCTCGGGCTCCATGTTCGGTACGTTGGGGCAGTCGGCCCGGTGCACGGTGATGCCCTGGCCGCGGCTGATGTAGCCGACGATGGGGTCGCCCGGAATGGGACTGCAGCACTTGGCGAAGCGCATGAGCACGCCGTCCACGCCGGCAACGCCGACGCCGCTGGGGCTCCTGCGCTGGGCCTGGCCGTCCGCAGGCTCCGCCACGGCCTCCTGGACGCTCTTCGGCGTGCCGGGCGCGGGCTCGCCGGGATGGAGGACGGCATAGAGCTTGTTGAGAATCTTGCGGGGCGTGACGTGCGAGTAGCCGACGGCTGCGTAGAGGTCGTCCATGGAGTCGAAGTTCATGTCCTGGGCAACGATGGCCAGGTGCCCCTCCTTGGCCGCCCGGACGGCGTTGATGCTGACCTTGCGCCCTTCCTTCTCCAGCATCTCGCGGCCAAGGGCCACGGCGCGCAGGCGCTCTTCGGTGCGCAGGTAGTGCTGGATGCGGTTGCGGGCGCGGGCGGTCTTGACGAGCTTGAGCCAGTCGCGGTTGGGCTCGCGGTTGGGCTCGGTGATGATCTCGCAGGTGCAGCCGTTGGTGAGCGGGGTGCCCAGCGGCACGAGCTTGCCGTCGATCTTGGCGCCTGCGCAGTGCTGGCCGACCTTGGTGTGGATGTGGAAGGCAAAGTCGAGCGGGGTCGCGCCTTCGGGCAGCTCCTTGACGTCGCCTTTGGGCGTGTAGACGTAGATTTCGTCCTGGAAGAGGTCCAGCTTGAGCGAGCGGATGAAGTCCTTGGAGTCGGCCTCGTCGCGCTGGCGGTCGAAGATTTCGTTGAGCCAGGCAAACTGCTTGAGGTCCTTGCTGCTGACGCGGCCGTGCTCCTTGTAGAGCCAGTGGGCGGCAAAGCCGTGCTCGGCCTGCTGGTGCATCTCCTCGGTGCGGATCTGGACCTCGATGCGCTCGGCGTCCGGGCCGATGATGGTGGTGTGCAGGCTCTGGTAGCCGTTGGCCTTGGGCGTGGAGATGTAGTCCTTGATGCGGCCGTGGACAGGGCGCCACTTCTGGTGCACGAAGCCAAGCACCGCATAGCAGTCCTTGACGTCCTTGACGATGACGCGGAAGGCCATGATGTCGTGCATCTCGTCGAGGGTCAGGGATTCGGCCTGCATCTTCTTGTAGATGCTGTACTTGTGCTTGATGCGGCCGTAGACCCGGCCTTCGATGCCGTTGGCGGAGAGGATTTCCTCGAGCATGCCGACGACCTTCTGGATGAAGTTCTTCTCCACCACCTGGTGGGCTTCCAGCCAGTGCTCGATCTGGTTGTAGACGTCGGGCCGCAGGTACTTGAAGCTCAGGTCCTCGAGCTTGCGCATGATGACGTAGAGGCCGAGGCGGTTGGCCAGGGGCGCGTAGATGTCCATGGTCTCCTGGGCGATGCGCTTCTGCTTGTACGCCTTCTGGAAGTCGAGGGTGCTCATGTTGTGCAGGCGGTCGGCCAGCTTGACCATGATCACGCGCAGGTCGTTGGTCATGCCGAGTATCATCTTGCGGATGTTTTCGGCCTGGGCCTCTTCCTTGTTGTCGAAGACTATCTTGCTGATCTTGGTCACGCCGTCGACGATGTCGGCCACCTCGTCGCCGAAGTTGTCGGCAATGTCGTCGATGGTGGTGCCGGTGTCCTCGACCGTGTCGTGGAGCAGGCCTGCGGCGATGGTGGGCTCGTCGAAGCCGAGCTCGGCCAGGGTGTGGGCAACGGCGAGGGGGGGCGAAAGGTAGGGCTCGCCGGAGAGCCTGGTCTGGCCGGCATGGGCCGCGGCCGCGTAGACGTAGGCCTTCTGGATGAGCTCCAGGTTGACGTCCTTGTTCTTGGCGGACGCAAGATCGAGAATTTCCTGAATGCGAATCATCGTGAACCCCCAGCGTAAGGCGTGCCGGCCCGGAATCCGGCGCAGGAAGACGGCGAAGGCGCGCAGTCGGCATGGCCGCGCTCGCCTTTCTGTTATCCTGATCGCTGGCGGATGCCAAGCGCAGGAGGCTGGCGCGCCCGGGGCAAGGGGCCGCCGGCAGGCGGGCGGGTGCAGCCAGGCCAGGGCAGGCAGGGCGGGACAGGCGAAAGAGGCGGGGCTGGCGCGGCTGGCCGGCGGCCTTGACGCTCCAGTGGGGCTGTGGAAAAGTCCACAGCATCCTTGCTTCCAGCAAACATGCTTCCAGCAGGCATGCCGCCCCCTTCAGGCCCATGCCCGACACCTTCCCCGACTGGAGACGCCACGTGAACATCTCTCCCCTCTGCACCTTCGCCCTTGCCATGGCCCTGCTCTGGCCAGCCCCTGCCGCTGCCGCCGGAAACGGACAGGCCCTTCAGGCAGCCCCCTCCGAGGCCGTCCAGCCCTCCCAGGAGCGCCGCTTCCGCCTGCCCACGGGACTTTCCGTCTATCTTCTGAAAGACAAGCGCTTCCCCCTGGTCTGCACCCGCCTCTTCGTCCGATCGGGCTCCACCCACGAGACGCCTGAGCAGTTCGGCATCAGCCACGTGCTCGAGCACATGGTCTTCAAAGGCACGACGACAAGGCCCAAGGGCCAGGTCGCCCGCGACGTCGAGTCCCGGGGCGGCTACCTCAACGCCTACACCAGCTTCGACAAGACCTGCTACGTGACCGACATGCCGGCCAGGCACTGGCAGACCGGCATCGACGTGGTCCGCGACATGGCCTTCAGCCCCGCCCTCGATCCCATGGAGCTCGAGAACGAGAAGCCCGTCATCATTTCCGAGCTCGAAGGCAACGAGGACAATCCCCAGCAGCGCCTCTTCCTGGCCATGCAGGGCGCCACGCTTGCCGGCACCCCCTACGGCCATCCCATCATCGGCACCCGGGAGACTGTGCGCGCTGTCACCCGCGAGAGCCTGCAGGGCTACATCGAACGCTGGTACCAGCCCCAGAACATGCTGCTCGTGGTGGCCGGCGACATCGACATGGACGCCGTGGCCGCCTACGTCGAGAAGAGCTTCGCCCCGCACGCCGGCAACGGCTTCCTGCCTGCCGACGAGCCCGTGGACGTCGCTTCGCTTCCCCCGGCGGAAAAGCGCGTCGAAGTGGTCAAGGGCGCCTGGAAGAAGGTCTACCTCGGCATCTCCTTCGCCGTGCCCGGCATCCGGGATCTGGCAAGCCTCGACCTCGACGTCCTGAGCTACCTCATGGCCGGCGACGGCACCTCCTGGTTCGAGCGCAAGTACCGGCTCGAAAAGCGCCTCGTGGACAGCATCAGCGTCTCGAACATGAGCTTCGCCAATGCCGGCATGTTCACGGTGACCGCCACCCTCGACGCAGACAAGGTGGAGCCCTTCTTCGCCTCCCTCGTCAAGGATCTCGCCGGCCTCAAGATGTCGGCCTTCACGGCCAAGGAGCTGGCGCGGGCCAAGTTCAACCTCGAGGACAGCTTCGACCGCGCGGCCGAGACCCTCAACGGCCTGGCTTCCTGGCGCGCCCTGCTTGAGTTCGAGCTCGGCGGCCGCCAGGGCGAGATCAATATCCGCGCAGCCCAGAAGCAGGTGGACTTCGGCCAGATCTACCGCACCTACGCCCGCTGGATCCGTCCCGAGCGCGCCCGCGTCGTCGTGCTGGCGCCCGAGCAGGCCAAGCTTCCCGATCTCGGGAAGATGCTCGACGAGGCCTGGCCTGCGCCCAAGGCGGCCGCCGGCAAGGCCGAGGCCGGGGCTTCCGGCGAGCGGGAGGTCGTCGACATGGGCAATGGCTGCCAGGTCGTGCTTCTTCCCGACCAGACCGTGCCCTACGTTTCCCTCTCCCTTGTCCAGTCCGGCGGCAATGCCCTGATCAAGCCTGCCGACCAGGGCCTGCCCTCCCTGTGCGCGAACCTGATCACCGAAGGCTTCGGCGGCATGGACCGCCAGGCCGTGGAGCGCTATCTCGCCGAGCGCGCCAGCGTCCTTTCCGCCAGCGCCGGCCTGCAAACCTTCAGCTACAAGGCGACGGGGCCCTCCCGCTTCGGCGCAGACCTCTTCCACTTGATCCGGCTCATGCTGAACAAGCCTGCCTTCCCCGAGAAGGAGCTCGCCCGCATCACCCGCGACATGAAGGCCGCCATCGTGCGCCGCGCAGACAGCCCCATGGGCCTCATCGCCTCGAAGCTGCCGCCCTTCCTCTTCGGCGCCGACCATCCCTACGGCATGGATCCCCTGGGCACGCCCGAGAATCTGGACCGCTTCGGCCGCAAGGACGTGCAGGCCTACTGGAAGCTGCAGCAGGGCCAGCCCTGGACGCTGGCCGTTGCCGGGTCCTTCTCGAAGGACGACGTGCTTGCCTTCGCCAAGGCCCTGCCGAAGCCCAGGGACGCGAAGCCCGTCGTCCAGGCGCCCGGCTGGGGCGCCGGCAAGGAGCTTGGCCTGAGCATGCCTGCCCGCAACCAGGCCCATCTCATGCTCGTCTATCCGACCGTGAAGCGCACCCATCCCGACGCGCCGGCCCTGCTCCTGCTCCAGGCCGTGCTCGACGGCCAGAGCGGCCTGCTCTTCAAGCAGATGCGCGACGAGGAGGGCCTTGGCTACACCGTGACGGCGGCCAACCGCTTCCGCCCCGAATGCGGCTTCATGCTCTTCTACATCGGCACCACGCCCGACAAGGTGGACAAGGCCCGCGAGGGCTTTGCGCGCATCATCCAGGCCCTCAAGGACAAGCCCCTGCCGAAGGAGCTCCTGGAAGCCGGCTGCAATGGCCTTGAAGGCGACTACTACCGCGGCCGCCAGAGCCTCGGCTCCCGCGCCGGCGATGCGGCCTCCGAACTCGCGCTGGGCAATCCCATCGATCTGGAGAAGGATCTCATCGCCAAGACGCGGGAGCTCACGCCCGAAGACCTGCAGAAGGCGGCCCGCACCTATCTTGTCGATCCCTACGAGGTGAAGCTCGTGCCGTAGCGCCCTTCCTGCCAGGGCGGACGCCCTTTGCATGGAAAGCCCCGCATGCCCTGCGGGGCTTTTCTGTCTTCTCTGGCCTCAGGGACGCGGGACAGGGGGCAAGGTTCCGGAATCGCTTTGCTCTATTTTTTGAGAGCGGCTCTAAATTTTTTGCGTTCTTGCCAAAAATCGCTTCGATGCTATATCTGTCAGCGAAGGAAGCGGAGCTGTTCTGGCGGCTGACAAGTCCGCATCCGAGATTCAAACAACAGTTAAAATCAGCATAAACAAAACAAAACAAAATAATTTTTTATACAACAAGCATAAAATAGATGCTTAAAAAAGGAGCAAGGCAATGCACATCAGCATCTGGTCTGACTTTGCATGTCCCTACTGCTACATCGGCGAAGTGCGCCTGCGCCGTGTTCTTCGCGACTTGCGCGCAGAAAGCGGTGTTTCCATCGTCATGAAGAGCTTCGAGCTGGATCCCGGCGCCTGCCCCGAGGTGGTTTCGAGCACGGAGGACCGCTTTGCCAAAAAGTACGGGCTCAGCACGGCGGAGGCCGCCTGGCAGATCGAGCGCATCAGCCAGGCCGGACGCCGCGAGGGCCTTGCGTTCAACTACGCCTCGACCAGGTACAGCTGCATGCTCGATGCGCACAGGCTTGCCAAGTGGGGTGCGGACCAGGGCCGTCCCGAGATTGCCGAACGGCTTTTTGCCGCCTATTTCGCGGACAACCTTGTCCTCTCCGACCGCCAGGTTCTGGCAGGGATTGCCGTGCAGGCGGGCCTCGGAGCGGACGACGCCCTGGCCATGCTCTCCTCCGGCGCCTACACAGGGGAGGTCCGCAGGGACGAGGAGGAGGCCATGCGCATGGGCATCCATGGCGTGCCTTATTTCTACATCGAAAGCCGGCTTTCGATGCCGGGATGCCTTCCCTACGCCGAAATGCGCTCCGCCATTGCCGGCCTGCTTGCCCAGGAGCATGGCGGCCGCGTCCATGCCGGCAGGGTCTGCGGGCCCGATGGATGCCTTTTCGAGGGACGCGCCGGCTAGCGCGGCGCTGGCCCGGCTGTCCTGCGGCAAGCGGGCGGGACAGCTGGGCCGGGTCCCCGTGAAGGCGCCCCCTGCCTGCACGTCCTTAGCGGAGGAATCCATGCTTGAGACCATCCCCGTGCGCGGGGTCTTCGAAACCAACGCCTACCTCTATGCCGACGACGCCACGGGACGGGGCTTTCTGATCGATCCCGGCGCCGAACCGGAACGCCTTCTGGCCGCCATCGCGGCCAGCGGCTGCGCAGTCGAGCACATCCTCCTCACGCATGGGCACTTCGACCACATGGCCGCGGCCGGACGCCTTGCCGAGGCGCTCGGCGTCCCAGTCCGCATGGCGTCCGAGGGAAGGCAGCTCGCGCGCAACCCCTTCCTGAACCTTTCTGCCTCCTGCGGTCCGGCCATCGTCCTTGAGGGCGCGGCGTACTTCGACGCCGCCAGCCGGCCCGTGTTCACGGCGGGCAGGCTGGCCCTCGAAGCCAGGCCCGTTCCCGGGCACACCCCGGACAGCGTCCTCTACTATTCGGCGCAGGACAGCCTGGCCTTCGTTGGCGACACCGTGTTCCGCGGTGCTCCAGGCACGCCGGAGTTTCCGGGCGGCGATGCCCGCGCGCTTGCGGCGAGCCTTGCCGGAGAGATTGCCTCCCTCCCCGGCGAAACCATGCTCTGCAGCGGCCACTCCGCACCCACGACCGTTGCGCGGGAGCTTGCCGCTCCCTACTTCCGGGCGCTGCTTGGCCGGCGCTAGTCCGCCTGGCTCCGGGACCACTGGCGGACAGCCTCCAGGGCCTGCACAAGCCGCTGGCCGTTTTCCGTCAGCGAGTACTCCACGTGCGGGGGCACCTCGTTGAACTGCTCGCGGCGCATGACGCCGCTGGCAACGAAATCCTTCAGGCAGGTTGCCAGCGCCATGTCGGTGATGCCGGCCAGCCCGCGCTTGAGCTGGCTGTACCTGGCAGAGCCTGCCCGATGGACCGCCCAGAGCAGGCGGATTTTCCACCTGCCGCCAAGCAGGTCCGACATCCGTTCCAGAGGGCATTCGGGGAGCTTGTCCTTGTTCATGCGGGGATCTTGGCGCCGGGGGCGCAGGCCTGTCAATGGGCCTGCGGCGGGTTCGACTTTTGCCCGGCAACGGAGTAGAAAGGGGCTTTGGGACCGGCATCCTTCTACCGTCCTGGCCAGGACGCGCCAGGAACTGATTCCCCGTCTCACGCAAGGAGGCTGAGTGATGAAAACCAAAGAACTGCTTTCTCTGCTTGCCTGTCCCCAGTGCCTGGGACAGCTCGAGGCCGTGCCCGGCGAAAACGAACCCGAGGGCTTTGCCTGCGGGCGCTGCGGCTGCGTCTATCCTGTCCGGGAGGGCATCCCGGTGATGCTCGTCGACGAGGCCGTTTCCCGCGAAGCCTGGGACGGCGGCGCCAGGGAAAAGGGGGCCGCATCATGAAGATGGTCATCGCCTCCGACCTGCACGGCCTGCCCGGTAGCCTCGAGTTCCTGATAGCCAAGGTGGAGGAGCTCAAGCCCGACAGGACCGTGCTCCTCGGCGACATGCTCTACCACGGCCCCCGCAATCCCCTGCCCGGCGGCTACGGCCCCCTGCACATGCCGGACCTCTTCCGCCAGCTCATGGAGCTCGCGCCCGTGACGGCCGTGCGCGGCAACTGCGACGCCGAGATCGACTGCGAGCTTCTGCCCTTCGCCATGCCGGACAATGCCGTCATCGAATGCGACGGTCTGCAGATCTACGCAAGCCACGGGCACCACATTCCGCACCAGCCCCCCATGGGCGCCTTCGCCTCGGAGACCGTCTTCCTGCGCGGCCACACCCATGTGCCCCGCGGCGAAACCATCGACGGCTACTCCTTCTGGAATCCCGGTTCCATGACCCTGCCCAAGCAGGGCTACCCTCGCAGCTGGGCCGTCTACGAGGACGGCGTCTTCCGCGTGCTCGACTTCGAGGGCAGGACAGTGCTCGAGCATGCGCCGGCGCCCAAAAGGTAGCGCCATGCTTCCGCTCTTCCGCCTCAAGGCGGGCGTCTCGCTGGTGCTCGCTTCGGGCTCGCCGCGGCGCAGGGACTTTCTTGCTGGCTGGGGCGTTCCTTTCGCCGTGCGCCCTGCGTCTGCAGAGCCGGACCCCGGGAACGGCGAAGATCCCCTTGCTTTCGTTGCGCGCTCTGCCGCCGCCAAGCTCGCCTCGTCGGGCTGGTCTGCCGGCGAGCTTGTGGTAGCGGCCGACACCGTGGTCGTGCATGCCGGACAGGTGCTCGGCAAGCCTGAGAACGGCGCCGATGCCCTGCGCATGCTGAAGGGCCTGTCGGGACAGGTCCACGAGGTCGTGACCGGCGTTGCCCTGCGCTTTCCCGACGGCGGAAGCCATGCCTTCGCCGACGTCTGCCGGGTGTCCTTCCACCCCTGGGACGAGGCCGTTCTTGCCGCCTACGTGGCCACCGGCGAGTGCGGCGACAAGGCTGGCGCCTACGCCGTGCAGGGGCAGGGCGCCTTTCTCGTGGACCGCATCGACGGTTCCTGGAGCACGGTGGTTGGCCTGCCCGTGTCGAGGCTGGCCAGCCTGCTTGCAGACCGGGGCTGGCTCCTGCCGGCAGGCGGCAAATAGCGGCCAGCGGCTAGACCTGCGACGGCGTCTTGGGTGCCTTGATTGCCTCGGTGAGCGTCTCGTCGAGGGTGGGATAGGCAACCATGAAGGAGTTGAGCTTTGCGCCGTGGTACTGGCCAAGGAGCAGGAGCTGGGCCGAGAGCGTGAGCTGGGAGACGCCGTTGCCTATGGCCGCGATGCCGCAGATCGTGCCGTTGCGCCAGACGACCTTGACAAAGCCCGTCGGGGAGCCGGCGGCCTGGGCAATGACGTTGCCGGCAAACTGCGCCTTGGAGACCATGACCTCGCCGCCGAGGGCCGCGGCTTCGCTTTCGGTGGCGCCCACGCGCATGATCTCGAGGCTGCCGTGGAAGCAGGCGGGGCAGGGGCCCGGCTCGTAGGGGCCCTCCTCCTGGCCGAGGAGGCAGCGGGCAACGTACTCGCCCTGATGGGTGGCTGCGTGGGCGAGGAGCACCCGACCGTTGACGTCGCCTATGGCCCAGGAATTCACTGAAGACCGCAGGCGGGTGTCCGTGGTGATGAAGCCCCGGCGGTTGAGGGCGCAGCCGGCGCTTTCGGCGTCGACCCACTCGGTGTTGGGCATGCGGCCGGCGGCGATGAGGCCCTTGGCGGCCGTGTAGACGGCGCCGTCAGCCAATGTGAGCCTGGCCCGGTCGTCCCTGTCCTTTTCCAGCGACACGGCCCGCACGCCCGTGAGGCAGAGGATGCCCCGCCGCTCGAGCCGCCAGCGCAGATGGGCGGCGATGTCTTCGTCCTCGGTGGGCGCCAGCTGGGGAGCGGCCTCGGCGATGACCACGCGGCTGCCCAGATGGTAGTAGATGTCGGCCATCTCCACGCCGATGGTGCCGCCGCCGGCTATGATGAGGCTTTCGGGGATGGCGGTCTGCTGGAGCAGGGTGGTGCTGCTGAGTATGGTCCTGTGGTCTGCCCGCAGGCCGGGGAAGGAGGAGGTTCTGGTGCCGCAGGCGAAGATGAGGTAGCGGGTCTGGATGTGCGAGGCGCTGCCGTCGCGCTCTTCGATGCGCACCTCGGTGGGGGAGAGGCAGATGCCGCGCCCCTTGAAGAGGTGGACGCCCTTGTGGATGAGCTCGAGAGCCAGAGCCCGGCGTCTGGGGTCCACGAAGCGGCGCACGCGCAGGTTGAGGGCCTGGAAGTTGACGGTCTCCCTGCCTTCGATGATGTGCCGGCGCGCAAATCCATCGAGCACCCCCAGCGGGGCCACGGCACCGAGGAGGAGCTTGGTGGGCACGCACCCCCTGTTGAGGCAGGTGCCGCCCCAGTCGCGGTCTTCGGCAAGGGCGACGCGCATGCCTGCTTCGGCAAGCAGGCGTGCCGCGGCGGTGCCTCCGGGGCCTGCGCCGATGATGGTGACGTCGAATTTTTCCATGCAGATTCCGCCGTGAAAGGGGAGGGCAAGCCCCCGCAGAGCTTGATCAAGGTACCCTGACCGTGCCCCCAAGGCAAGAACGCCGCCGCGCTTCGGCGGCGTGGCGGCGTTCGGAAAGGATTCCTTCCAAGGGAGCTAGTCCTTGAAGGGCGAGAGCTTGCGGAGGGTCTCGATGACGGCGGGGATGTGCTCCACGGTGTAGTCCACTTCTTCCTGGGTGTTGTAGCGCGAAAGGGAGAAGCGGGTGGCGCTGTGGGCGTACTTGAAGGGAACGCCCATGGCGTGAAGCACGTGGGAGGGCTCAAGGGATCCGGAAGTGCAGGCGGAGCCGGAGCTTGCGCAGATGCCGAGGCGGTCGAGCATGAGCAGCACGGATTCGCCCTCGATGTTCCGGAAGGCGATGTTGGTCGTGCCGGGCAGGCGGTGCTCGGTGTCGCCGTTGACAATGCAGTCGGGAACACGGCTGACGATGCCCTGCTCGAGGCGGTCGCGCAGGGCCGCCACGCGGGTGAGCTCGTCCTGCATGCTCTCCCTGGCCAGCCGGCAGGCCACGCCGAGGCCGGCAATGTAGGGCACGTTCTCGGTGCCTGCCCTGCGGCCGCGCTCCTGGTGGCCGCCGCGGATGAAGGGGCGGAAGCGGACGCCCCTGCGGACATAGAGGACGCCTATGCCCTTGGGCGCGTGCAGCTTGTGGCCGGAGAGGGAGAGCATGTCGACGGGGAGGGTGGCCAGATCGATGGGCACCTTGCCGGCGGCCTGGACGGCGTCGGTGTGGAAGAGGATGCCGCGCTCCCTGGCCTTTTCCGCCATCTCGCGGATGGGGTAGACGTTGCCCACCTCGTTGTTGGCGAACATGACCGAGACCAGGGCGGTGTCGGCCGAGAGGGCGAACTCGTACTCGTCCATGTCGATGCGGCCCTTGGCGTCCACGCCGAGCCGGGTGACCCGGCAGCCCTGGCGCTCCCAGTACGCGGCAGACTGGAGCACGGCCGGGTGCTCGACGCAGGAGATCACGATGTGGCGCTTGCTGGGCTGGGTCTGCAGGGCGCTGAAGATGGCCGCGTTGTCGCTTTCCGTGCCGCAGGAGGTGAAGATGATCTCGTCGGGGCTGGCGCCCAGCAGTTCGGCGACCTGCGCCCGGCCCTCCTCGACGTGCCTGGCAACGCGGCCGCCGAAGGCGTGCATGCTGGAGGGGTTGCCCCAAAGCTCCCTGAAGAAGGGGAGCATGGCCTCGGTCACTTCGGGGGCGACCTGCGTGGTCGCGTTGTTGTCGAAGTAGACGGTCTTCATTTACTTCACCTCTTCAACGACGAGGTCGGGTTCGACCTGCTGGCGGAGGATCTGCTCGACGACCTGCTGCAGGGTGGCCTGCGAGGCAGGACAGCCCTGGCAGTGGCCGGTGAGCCGCACGCTGACGGTCTTGCCCGCAATGTCCACGAGCTCGATGTCGCCGCCGTCGGCCTGCAGCTGGGGACGGATGAGGGCCATGGTCTCCATGACCTTCTGCATGCGCTGCAGGTTGGTGAGTCCGCCGGCGGCGCAGGCCGCGGGCTTGGCGGCGGCGGGCTCGGCAGGCCTGGACGCGGGGGCGCCCTGGCTCCTGAGCTCGGCCTCGAGGATCTCGGCGATCTCGTCGCGGCAGTCGCCGCAGCCGCCGCCGGCCTTGGTGAAGGCCGTCACGTCCTCGACGGTCTTGAGGCCGTTCTCGCGTATGGCGCGGATGATGGTCGCGTCCGTCACGTTGAAGCACTTGCAGACGAGCCTGCCCTCCTCCTGGGTCTTCGGCATGGCGGGCTCGCCCTTCCACTGGCGTATGGCGGCCTCCAGGGCCTCCTGGCCCATGACGGAGCAGTGCATCTTCTCGCGCGGCAGCCCGTCGAGGGCCTTGGCGATGTCGGCGTTGGTGATCTTGAGGGCCTCGTCCACGTGCATGCCGATGACCATGTCGGTGAGCACGGAGCTCGAGGCGATGGCGCTGGCGCAGCCGAAGGTCTCGAAGCCGGCCTTTTCGATGACGCCGGCAGGGCTGATTTTCAGGTAGAGCTTGAGCGCGTCGCCGCAGGCTATGCTGCCCACTTCGCCGATGGCGTTGGCGTCCTCGAGGGGGCCTGCGTTGTGCGGGTTGAGGAAGAGGTCCTGCACCTTCTGGGAATAGTCCCACATGCTATTTCTCCTTCTTGGCTGGGAAGCACTGTATCATGGAATCGGAACGCTCGAGGAGGTCCTGCAGCGTGACGGAGCGCAGGTAGCGCCGGATGTGCCTGTCGAGATCCTCCCAGAAGGTCCTCGTCGTGCACGATGCGCTGCGGGTGCACTTGCTGTGCAGGCAGTGCACGGGGCCGAGATCGCCCTCCAGATTCTGGAAGACGTCCTCCAGGTTGATGTCGGCCGGCGCCCTGCTGAGCTGGTAGCCGCCGCCGGCGCCGCGGACGCCCCGCAGTATGCCGAGGGGCCGCAGGGAGCGGACTATCTGCTCCAGGTAGCCTGGAGAAATCTGCTCCATCCTGGCCACGTGCGCGAGCTGGAGCCTGCCGCCCTCGGGGAGGGCGGCGAGCTGCAGAAGAAAGCGCAGCCCGTAGCGTGTTCTGGTGGAGAATCGCATGGACAATCTTCCTATTTTGCGCTCAGCGTGAAGCTGTACGGCGTTTCCTGGTAGACGTAGTAGTTGAGCCAGTTGCTGAAAAAGAGGTGGGCGTGCGCCCGCCAGTTGACCACGGGCGTTGCGTCGGGGTTGTCGCCCGGATAGTAGTGCCTCGGCATGTTGATGGGCAGGCCCTTGGCGAGGTCGCGCTTGTACTCCTTGTCCAGGGTGTTCCTGTCGTACTCCAGATGCCCGGTCATGAAGACCTGGCTGTGGTCGTAGCGCTCGACCAGGGCGAGCCCCGCCTCCCTCGACTCGGCGAGAATGTTGAGCTCGGGAATCCGGCGCACGTCCTTGGCGCGGACCTCGGTGTGGCGCGAGTGCGGAGCGTGGAAGACGTCGTCGAAGCCGCGGAAGAGGTTGCAGGTCGGCTCGAGGACGTCGTGCTCGAAGACGCCGAAGCGCTTGCTCGGCAGGTCGTGCTTGGGAATGCCGTAGAAGTGGTAGAGCGCGGCCTGGGCCGCCCAGCAGATGTAGAGCGTGGAGAAGACGTGGCCCGTGGAGGCGTAGTTCATGATTTTGAGCAGCTCCTTCCAGTAGTCCACGTCCTCGAAGGGAAGGTGCTCCACGGGGGCGCCGGTGACGATCATGCCGTCGAAATGCCGGTTCTTGATTTCGTCGAAGGTCTTGTAGAAGCGCTCCAGATGGTCCAGAGGCGTGTGCTTCGACACGTGCTCCGCCGTGCGCAGGAGCGTGATGCCGATCTGGATGGGCGTATTGCTCAGCACGCGGAGCAGCTGGGTCTCCGTGGTGATTTTCGTCGGCATGAGGTTCACGATGACGATGTCGAGCGGCCGTATGTCCTGCGAGGTGGCGCGCTCTTCGGTCATCACGAAGATGTTTTCCTGCTCCAGAGCCGCTCGGGCAGGAAGATCGGAGGGGATGTTGATGGGCATGGCAGTCTCTGTGGTGTGCGGTTGGCGCAGCGTGCAGACAACGTAGTGATTGGCTAGGTTTTGTCAAGGGCACCGCCGCCCGCAGGGGGCGCGATGCCGGCAAAGGCGCAGAGTTCGGCGGGATGGCGGACGATGCGGAAGGCGCCTGCGCCTGCTACCTCCGCCTCGCCCCTGAAGCCCCAGGCGACGCCTATGGCGGCCAGGCCGGCTGCGCGCGCGGTGATCATGTCCACGTCGCTGTCGCCGACGTACCAGGCGCTGCGTCTGTCCGCCCCGAGTTCGCCGAGCATGGCGGCCGCGGCCGCAGGATCGGGCTTGAGGGGCACGCCGGGGCGTCCGCCGTGGACGGCATGGAAGCGTCCGGGGAAGAAGGCTTCGACAAGCTCCCTTGTCTGGGGATCGGGCTTGTTGGAGAGGACGCCGAGCCGGCAGCCTCTGGCGTGCAGTTCGGCAACGGCTTCGGGCATGCCGGGGTAGGGGCGCGTGGCGTCTTTCAAATGCGCGCTGTATTCGTCCTTGCCTTCCCTGACGAGCCTGTCCAGCTGGCCGGCAGAAAGCGCCGGCAGGATGTCCGGCGGCAGGGCCCGCTCCACGAGCTTGACAAAGCCGTTGCCTATCATGCGCCGGTAGGCGTCCACGGGATGCCCCGGCCAGCCGTGCTGGGCGAGCATGCGGTTGCAGGCCGAGGCCAGATCGGCGAGCGTGTCGAGCAGCGTGCCGTCGAGGTCGAAGAGAAAGGCTTGTGGGGTCATGGCAAGCTCCTGCGCCAGCGTCTTTCGGGGTCCGCGCCGCCCTGCCGCAGAGCAGGGCGCAACAGGGGAAACCCCGCCTTTTATGCGCAAGTGCAGGGTTTTTCAAGGCGACGAAGCGCGCCGCCAGCGCACGGGCACGCGCGGCAGGCCCCTGCTGCGGAGCCTGTGCCGGGCGGGGCTGCGCTACATGTCGAAGACCCAGTGCAGCATGCGCTTGTAGACGCGCAGCCTGTTCTCCGCCTGCAGCTGCAGGAGGGAGCGCTTGCCGACGAGGGTGCTGGATTCGAGCGGCAGGGCGTCGATGGGGTAGGTGCCGAGCATGACGCGGAATTGCGGGGCCGCGAAGGACATCAGGCTGGACGTGATCTGCCACTTCTGGAGCATTTCGAAGTCGAGCTGGCGCCGGCTGCCGATGAAGACGTAGTCGGCGTCCCTGATGGCGTCCACGGGGTTGTCGAAGAAGGCCACGTCGGTCTTGAGCTCCTGGACAGCGGCCTGGAGGGGGGGGGCGTCCAGGGCGCCGGCGTTCGGCATGGCGATGCGCAGGCTGTAGGGGAAGAACCTGGTGCCCTGGACCAGGGAGTGGAGGACGCCGGTGGCGCCGCCTATCCAGCAGGCCTTGACGCCGCGCAGGTCGTCCCGGCTGGTGCGCAGCATGCAGACGATGTCCGCGATGGCATGGGCCGGATGCGCGTCCGGCGCGCCGCAGTTGATGATCGGAAAGGTCAGCTCCGGCCCGGGCGTCCAGGGATGAATGGGCAGGCCGTAGATGAACAGGCCGTCCATGTAGTAGCTGATGGCGCCGAGCAGCACCACGGGGAACTCCTCGATGGCTTTCTGCCACTTGTCCTCGGGCGCGACGTAGACGATGTGCCCGCTCATCTGGCGGACTGCGGCCGTGGTGCACAGGCGCTCCGACATGTCCGGCTTGGAAAACATCTGGACCATGGTCCTGTCCGTCATGAAGTCGTCGACAGCGTTGGCTTCGGGTATGCCCCGGGCCTGCTGGAGAAGGAGCCAGGAGGTTTCCTTGCCGAGTGCCTGCAGCGTGGTGATGTGGCGCACCATTGACGGTTCTCCCTATGCTTGGCGTTGCGGACCGAAGGCGCGGCGCCGGCCCAGCGGAGCCGGCAGGCCTTCGCGGGGACGCGGATCCTGCGTCCCTTGGCCTGCAGGAAAGGTATCTGCCTTGCAGATCCGAGTCAAGGAAGGGCCTGGACCCCTGTGCTGAGGGTCCCGGCTACTTGCCGCCCGAGGCGGAGGGCGGCCAGAAGTCCGTCGAGCGGGCGGGGGCGAAGCCGGCGTTGAAGGCGTCGAGGAGGTTGCCGAAGTACACGCGCATGCGCGGCTTCACCTTGAGGCCGCGCACGTCCGAGGAGGCATAGAAGAGCTTCGTCTCCCTGTCGCCGGTATAGGTGCGCTTGGCCGCCTCCATGCCGAGAATGCGGTCCCAGAAGCCCCTGCGGGCGCGCATGGCCCGGCGCTGGAGCTTGAGGAGCACCTCCTGGTACTCCGGAGGGAAGTCCCTGTCGAAGACGACGTAGGCGAGGCCGTTCATGACAAGGTGGGCGCTCAGGGAGCGGCCGTGCTCGAGGACGGCGTCGGCAATGATGCGCTTCTGCCTGTCGCGCTTCAGGGTGCCTGCGTGCAGGACGACGCGCTTCTTCGCCGCGGCCTCGGCGAGGGCCTTGCGGCTGCGGACGGAGTAGAACTGCCCGAACCTGGAGGTCTTCTCCCTGCCCTGGCTCTGGGGCCTGGCCTCGGTGCGCAGGTTGAGCTCGCGGAAGTCCCTGCGGTTCTTCTCGATGACGTCGCGGGAGTAGCTGGAGACCAGATCCGGCGCGTCGATGCAGGCAAGGCGAACCATTCTCCCGTCGGCAAGCCGGAGCGTGTCGCCGTCCATGGCGCGCGCGACCGTGCCTTTGGCCTGGCCTGGCAGGACGGGGGGAAGGAAGGTGGTTCCGGATGCCCTGGCCGCCTGGGGCTGCTGGCCTCCGGGCTGGGCGGAAAGGCCCTGGACCGGGGCGAGCAGCAGGCCTGCGAGCAGCAGGGCCGGACAGAAACGCTGCGTGACCTTCATGTGCGCACTCCTCCGGACTTGCCCGGCGGAATCCTAGTTCTCGTAGTAGGAACGCAGGGGCTGGCTCCTGACGGGATGGCGGAGCTTGCGCAGGGCCTTGGCCTCGATCTGGCGTATGCGCTCGCGCGTGACGTTGAAGAGCTTGCCGACCTCCTCAAGGGTGTGGTCGCTCTTCTCGGCGATGCCGAAGCGCTTGCGCAGCACCTGCTCCTCGCGGGGCGTCAGATCGGAGAGCACCTGGGCCAGCTGCTCGGAGAGCTTGGTGTTGATGACTTCCTCCGCAGGCGCCACGGCCTTCTTGTCCTCGATGAAGTCGCCGAGGCTGGAGTCCTCCTCGTCGCCGATGGGCGTTTCGAGGGAGATGGGCTCCTTGGCGATCTTGAGCACCTTCTTGACCTTCTCCACGGGATACTCCATGCGCTCGGCAATCTCCTCGGGCGTGGGGTCGCGGCCGAGCTCCTGCACGAGGTAGCGGGAGGTGCGGATGAGCTTGTTGATGGTCTCGATCATGTGGACCGGAATGCGGATGGTGCGCGCCTGGTCGGCGATGGCGCGGGTGATGGCCTGGCGTATCCACCAGGGGGCGTAGGTCGAGAACTTGTAGCCGCGCTGGTATTCGAACTTGTCGACGGCCTTCATGAGGCCGATGTTGCCCTCCTGGATGAGGTCCAGGAACTGCAGGCCGCGGTTGGTGTACTTCTTGGCGATGGAGACCACGAGGCGCAGGTTGGAGCGGATGAGCTCCTGCTTGGCGCGCATGGCCGCGGTGTTGCCGCGCTTGATGCGCCAGAGCACCTCCTCCAGGTCGGCCGCGCTCAGGCAGCACTTCTCCTGGAGGCGCTTGAGAATTTCGATCTTGCCGACGATCATCTCCTTGAAGGAGAAGACCTCGTCAAGGGACATCTTGAGCTCGGCGGCAATCTTGGCCGGCGGGAGCTCGCGGCTGTCCATCTTCTCGAAGAGCTCCTGGATCTCGGTCTGGGTCTTGCCCGTGGAGAGGATGTAGGCGGAGAGGTCGCGGCGGCAGTTGTGCATCTGGCGGACGTAGTCCTCGACCGTCTCGATGACGCGGTCGATGAGGGTCTTCTCCAGCTTGATGTCGCGCAGGCGGGTGACGATCTCCTCCTTGTAGGCGAGGATCTCCTTCTGGAGGTGGCCGATCTTCTTGTCGCCGGACGCGAGGCTGTCGTCGAACTTCTTGTAGAGCTTGCGCTTCTTCTTGAAAATGGTCTTGATCTCGTCGAGCAGCAGGATGACGCGCGAGCGCTGGTTCATTTCGTCCTCGCTCGGATCGTCCTCCTCGATGGTCTTGACCACGTCCTTGAGCTTGATGCGGTTCTGGCGCAGCTCCTCGCCGACGTTGACCAGCTCCTCGACGGCAACGGGCACTTCCACCAGGGCGTAGAGCACGTCCTGCTCGCCGAGCTCGATCTTCTTGGCGATCACGACTTCCCCGTCCCTGTCCAGCAGAGGCACGGCGCCCATCTCGCGCAGGTACATGCGCCCCGGATCCGTGCTCCGGGAGGAGTAGTCGGCGGAGTCCTCGTCCTCGGTGATGTCGATGGACTCCTTTTCGCCCCCGCTTTCCTCGCTTTCGGCGGCGACGCGGGAGGCAATCTTCTTGCCTTCCTTCTCGGAATCGACGATGACGATTTCCAGCTGCTCGAAGATGCCGATGATTTCCTCGAACTGCTCAGGCGTGCTCATCTCGACAGGCAGGGCCTTGTTGACTTCCTCGAAGGTGAGGTAGCCGCTGCCCTTGCCCTTGGCAATGAGCGATTGAATCTGCTGGACGTCTTTGAGATTGCTCATTTTGTCTCCGTCGGTGTTTCCTGGGCGGCGTCGAGATAGGCTATCCCGGCTTCGAGGCCGCCGTTGCCGTCATTTTGTCGTAGGACCGCAGAAAGCGATGATTTTTGCACCTTTCTATAGTGTCTGTCAATGACATTCTGGAGAGCCCGCAGCTCCATGTCCGGCGCCGTCCGCTCGGGCGCCTCGAGTCCGCGGCAGCGGTCCCAGAAGGCCCGCTCCTCGCCCTCGAGATCGTAGCCGGCCTCGCCGGGCCTGGCTTGGGCCACCTTGGTCCACAGGCTGCGGGCAAAGGGCGAGGCGAGCAGGAGGACGGCGCCCATGTTGGCGATGTCGCCGGCGCGTTCCGGGTAGCGGACGGCGCAGCGCAGGATTTCCTTTTCGATGGGGGAGAGGGCCGGCCGGGGGGCAGGGGCCTGGCCTCGTCCGGCCGGCGCCGGCGGGGTCCTTGCGCCTGTCTGCTCGAAGTCTTCCTGCGCGCCCCTGCGCAGCTCGCGCTCGTCGAAGCCGAGGTGCCGGGCCAGGTAGCTGATGGCGGGGCTGACCAGCTCCGGCAGGCGTATGCCGCGGATGAAGTCCTTGCACCACTGGAGCGCCTCCCTCGGCGAGCGGGCGCGCATGGTCTCCATGCAGAACTGGAGCGCCGGCCTGGCCTGGGCCTGGAGCCGCTCGAAGGCCTCCGCACCCTGGGTGCGCAGGAGGCTGTCGATGTCCTCGCCCTCGGGCTGGAGGATGACCTTGGCCGAGGCGCCCTGGGCGAGAAACTTGCCAGAGGCCGCCAGGGCCGCCTTGCGCCCTGCGTTGTCGCCGTCGTAGAGAAGCATGATTTCAGGCGAATAGCCGAGGATGCGCTTGACCTGCTGGTCCGTCAGCGCCGTGCCGAGGCCGCCCACGGCGTTGGCGTAGCCGAACTGGTGCAGGGTCAGCACGTCCATGTAGCCTTCGGTGACGAAGACCCGCTTGGTGCGCCGTATGGCCTGGCCGGCAAGGTCGAGGCCGTAGAGGTGGTCGCCCTTCTTGTAGATGATGGAGTCGGAGGTGTTGACGTACTTGGCCTGGTCGGAGTCCTTGTCGATGATGCGGCCGCCGAAGGCGATGGTCGTGCCCGAGGTGTCCCGGATGGGGAACATGAGCCTGGCGCGGAAGGGATCGTAGGGCTTGCCCGAAGTGTGGGAAATGCCCACAAGGCCGCCTTCTGCGGCCAGGCGCACGTCGAAGCCGGCCCGCTGGAGGGCGCCCGTGAGGTCGTGCCAGTCGTCCAGCGCCCAGCCGAGGCCGAAGGTTTCGAGCAGCTTCTCGGAGATGCCCCGGCCCTGCATGTAGGCCCGGCATGCCGCGCCCTTCGGGGAGGAGAGGTTCTGCCAGAAGTGCTTCTGCGCGAAGCGGTACATGTCGATGACCTGCTGGCGCCGGGTGCGGCGCTCCTTGGCCTGGCGGGCGGCCTCGGGGCTGCGGCGCTCGTCCAGGACGACGCCTGCCATTTCGGCGAGCTGCTCCAGGGCCTCGCGGAAGGAGACGCCGTGGTACTCCATCCAGAAGGTGAAGATGTCGCCGTGCTTCTGGCAGCCGAAGCAGTAGAAGTAGCCGTTCGGGGTCACGGAGAAGGAGGGCTTGGTCTCCTCGTGGAAGGGGCAGGGCGCGACGAAGCGCGAGCCCAGGTTCTTGAGGGGCACGAACTTCCCGATCAGATCGACGATGGGAATGCGCTGCTTTATCTGCTCTATGGCGTCGCTGCCCTGCATGGGCTGCCCTCCCTGGCGCCGCCATGGCGGCGTCCCGGAAATAATAAGCACTGCCGCGGTCCCGGCAAGCCGGAACCGCAGGCTTCTTATCGGCCGCTATTTCAAAGTCACTATGGTCATGCCGTCGCCGCCCCTGTCGGCAGGCGCTAGGGCGAAGGCGGCAACCTGGGAGCAGCTTCCCAGCCACTCGTGGATGGCCCGGCGCAGGGCGCCCGTGCCCTTGCCGTGGACCACCTCGACGTCGCCGAGCTCGGCCAGATAGGCCTTGTCGAGGCAGGCCTGCAGGCTGGCGATGGCCTGCTCGGCGCGCATGCCGCGCACGTCTATCCTGAAGGCGGCCCCTGCCGAATGGCGGGCGCTCTGGCCTCTGCCGTCCTGGGCGCCTGCGCTCTCCTCCTGGGCCTTGGCGCCGCCGGCCGCGGCCGGGGCCGCAATGCGCCCGAAGACCTTGGCCTGGGGCGCCTGGGGCTCTGTCCTGCCGGCGGCCTGTCCGCCGGCGGCCTGTTTGGCGCCGCTTTCCCGCACGTCCTTCATGTCCGCCCACAGGAAGACGCCGCCGAGATCCAGCCGCACGCGGCCGCGCTTTTCGTCCACCTCGGTGACCGTGCCCTTCTTGCGGAAGACCGCGTGCAGCACCGTGTCGCCGGCCTGGATGGCCTGGGGCGCCGGCAGGACGCTGGCGGGGCCGCCCTCGTCCGCCATGCCCTCCCTGGCAAGGGAGGCGCGCAGGGCGCTCATCTCCCTGAGGGCCTGCCTGTGGGTGGCGCGGTCCTCCTTCCATGCCTGCATGAGCTCCTGCGCCTTGGCGCGCACCTCGCCGTAGAGCTTGAGCCTGTCCTGCTCGAGGCGCTCCTTCCAGCGCTGGGCGCTGGCCTGGGCCTTCTGCTGCTCTGCCTTGAGGAGCCTGATCTCCTCGGCCCTGGCCGCAGCCAGGTCGTTGAGCTTGTGCAGGAGGCTGGTGGCGTCCTGGCCGTCCTGGAGCAGATAGCGCTCTGCGCCTGCGATGATGGCTTCGGGCAGGCCGTGCTCCCGGGCCACGTCCAGGGCCTGGCTTGCGCCCACCTGGTCGTAGGCGAGGGCGAAGAGGGGCTTGCGGGTCTCGGGGGAGAAGAGCATGGAGGCCGCGCGCGCCTTGTCGCGGGTGAGGGCGTAGCTCTTGAGGGCCGGAAAGTGCGTGGCTGCGAGCACGTAGGTGCCCTTTTTGACGAGTTCGTCGAGCAGGGCCTGGGCGAGGGCCGAGCCCTGCGCCGGATCTGTGCCCGAGCCGAACTCGTCGAGCAGCACGAGGCCGTCGTCGCCGAGGTGCCGCCAGGCCTTGGCCAGGTGGTCGATCTGGGCCGTGAAGGTCGAGACGTTGTCGGCCAGGCTCTGCTCGTCGCCGATGAAGGCGTCGATGCGGCTGAACCAGGGCAGGTGGGAGCCGGGCTCGGCCGGCACCGGGAGGGCCGCGAGGGTCATGGCCGCGCACAGGCCGAGGCTCTTGAGGCAGACGGTCTTGCCGCCGGCGTTGCCGCCCGTGACGATGAGCGCCTTTTCGCCGGGCCGGAACTCGATGTCCAGGGGATGGACCTTCTGGAATGCCCGCTTTTCCCGCTCCTCCTGCCGGCGGATGTTGGGATCGCGGCCGAGCTTCTCCAGTTCGGAGACGAGCAGGAGGGGATGGCGGACCTGCACGAGGCCGATGCCGTGCTCCGGGGAGTCGAGGGGAATGCAGCGGCCGTGGAGGACGGCTGCCAGGCGGCGCTTGGCCTCGAGGTAGTCGAGCTCCGTAAGCAGGCGCAGGGCTGCCCTGGCGCCGGCGAGCTCCGTCTGCAGCAGGCCTGCCAGGAATTCGAGCACCTCGTGCTCGCGCTCCCGCTCCTCGCGCTTGAGCTCCTGGATGCGGTTGTTGAGATCCACGAGGAACATGGGCTCGAAGTAGCAGGTCTCGCCCGTCTGGGACCAGTCGTGGATGATGCCCTGCATCTTGTTCTTGTAGCTGGCCTTGAAGGGCAGGACGTAGCGGTCCGAGGAGAGCGTCATGAACTCGTCCTGCAGGAACTGCAGGATGTTGTGCTCCTCGCAGAAGGTCCGGACCCGGCGCAGGCAGGTCTGGTGCAGGGAGCGGATCTCCACGCGCACCTGGTAGAGCTCGGGCGTGCTTTCGTCGCGGATGTTCCCGTCGTCGCTGATGCAGCGCAGGAGCGCGGCCGTGAGCTGGTTCGGCAGGGGCGGGTTGGTCGCGAGCCCCATGAGCCTGGGCCAGTGCCGCTCTCCCTCGGGCGTGCAGATGCTGTCGCGCATGTCGCGCGCCAAAAGCAGGACGCCGCGCAGCGCCCAGAACGCCTCGAGATCCCAGCTGACGGCGCCAGGGCCTTTCTGCTCCACGGCGTTGAGCAGGCCTTGGACGCTGGGAAAGGCTCCCGGCCCCCCGCGGGAGGCCTGGGTGCCGAGGCTCAGGGTCGCCGGATGGCCGGCCCATGCCTCGGCCTCCCCGTAGAGGGCCTGGGCCTCCCGCACGGCCTCCTCGTCGGGCAGGGGGAGCGTTGCGAGCGCGCGCTCGCGGCCCGTCTCCGAACGGCAGAGGGCGGCGAGGCGGTCGAGGATGCGGTCGTATTCCAGCGAGTGGAGGGTGCGCTTGTGGATCATGGCGTTCCTTCGGCCTGCGGCGCGCTAGCGGGAGAGGCGGTCCCTGACGGCCTGGGAGAGCTTCCTGCCGTCCACGCGGCCCTTGCAGCGGGGCATGAGCAGGCTCATGACCTTCCCCATCTCCCTGGGCGAGGACGCGCCCGCTTCGGCAACGGCCTGCTCGACGGCCGCCGCGAGCTCTTCCTCGCTCATGGCCGCGGGCAGGTAGGCTTCCAGGATGGCGAGTTCCTCGGCCTCCCTGGACGCGAGGTCGCTTCGGCCCGCCTTTTCGTACTCGGCGATGGAGTCCCTGCGCTGCTTGCCTTCCTTAAGAACGATGTCGAGCATCTCCTCGTCGGAGAGCTCGCCTCCGGGACGGCGCAGCTCGACGAGGCGGTTTTTGACCGACGTCTTGAGCATGCGCAGCACGGAGACGCGCACGGTCTCCTTGGCCTTGTAGGCTGCGATGTAGTCGGCGTTGATCTGTTCGAAGAGCGTCATGCTGTCTCCTCCCGTCTATCCCGTGCAGGGATAAAAAAATGCGGGAAACCATCGCTGGCTTCCCGCTTGCGTGCAGTAGAGCAAAAAGAACACGGCCGGACTAGTTCTGGCTCATCTTTCTGAGCTTCTTCATCAGGCGCTTGCGCGCAGCGGCCTTCTTCTTCTTACGCATTACGGATGGCTTTTCGTAATGCTGCCTTTTCTTCATTTCGCTGAGAATACCGGCTTTTTCAACCGATTTCTTGAAGCGACGCAGAGCTAAATCGAAATTGTAGTCGTCGTCGCTGAGGAAAACTCCAGGCACAAAATCACCCCCTCGTGTAGGAATACGGCAGCGGCTGCCGCGGCCGGGGAGGGCTGTGCCCATCCGGCGACTCGTGTCTGCATGGCGAGGCCCTCAAACACAAGAGAAGGCTTTATATCGGCAATGCCGGCGGGGGTCAACTTTTTTTTGGCAAGGCTCGGTCCGCCGGCGGCCGCCGCGAGCGGGAGGATATGCGTCCACGCCCGCCTTCGTCTCTCCGGCTGCGGGGAGGGAAAGCGGGAGAGGCGCTGGAGGGGCCGCTGCGTGGGAGGGGAGGGCGCCCGGGCGCGGCGGGAGGGGGATGGGGTGGGGAGAAGGGCTTGCGCAGGCGGTCTTGGCCCTGCCGCCGGCGCCGGCACTCCCCGCCCGCAGTGGCAAGAAAGCGCGCCTGGCTTTCGGCAAGCGTTCGTGCGGCATCGTTGAAAATCAGGGTGTTGCGTGGTCGCGGGAGGCGTGGGCTTGAGCCCTCCCCGCCGGGGATGCGCTTGACAGCGCAGGGCGCTTGTACGATACGGGTGGGGAAAAGTGGGAAACTTTGTAGGTTGGTGGGAAGCCTGTGGAAAAGCTGTTCAAAAAAAGCATTGCAAGAAGCCTGGACGCCAAGGGGCGGCTCATGCTGCCTCCGGAGTACCGCGAGGGGCTTGCGATAGGCAGCGAACAGGGCTCCTGCTGGATTGCCTGCAGCGACGGCCGGCTGGTTGCCAAGCTGCCGCAGGACTGGGATGCCTTTGTCGAAACCCTCAACAGCATCCGCAACCCCACCCGCAAAATTATCCAGTGGAGGGCCAAGGTCGTCGGCAGCGCCGAGGAACTGGTTCCCGATTCCCAGGGCCGCATCCGCATCCCCCAGCACCTCATTCAGGCCGCAGGTCTCGGCAAAGAGGTCATGCTGCTCGGCATGTACAACAAGTTCGAGATCTGGGACCTCGAAACCTTCAACAACATCGACACCGACGACGTCTCTCAAGATCTGGTAGACCGGGGCGTCAACCTCGACATCTAAAAGGCGACTATGCTCGGAGCGGAAACTGTGAAGGATTTCCAGCACTTGCCTGTGCTGTTGCGCGAGACTCTCGAGGATTTCTCGCTATTGTCCAGAGTGGACGGCGCGAAGTTCCTCGACGGCACCCTGGGGCTGGGCGGACACAGCCGGGCCCTGCTCGAAGCCCATCCCGGGCTGGAGCTGCTGGGGCTCGACCGCGACGCCGAGGCGCTCGGCATTGCCAGGGAGCGGCTTGCTCCCTTCGGCGGCCGCGTGCACACCGTGCACTGCCGCTTCTCCCAGTTTGCGCAGGCCCTGGACCAGACGGGCTGGGAGCGCGTCGACGGCGCGCTCATCGACATCGGCGTCTCCTCCCTGCAGCTGGACGAGGACGCCCGCGGCTTCAGCCTTCGCGGCGACGCGCCCCTGGACATGCGCATGGACAAGGACAGCGCCGGCCCCACGGCGCGGGACATCGTCAACGGCTGGGACATGGGCGCCCTGCGGGATCTGGTTGCCTCCTGCGGCGAAGATCCCATGGCGGGGCGCATTGCCAAGGCCGTCTGCGAGGCCAGGGCCAGGGCCCCCATCGAGACCACGGGCCAGCTGGCCGAGATCGTCAGCCGCGCCTATCCTGCCGGCTGGCGGGCCAAGGCGCGCCGGCATCCTGCCACGCGCACCTTCCAGGCCCTGCGCATGGCGGTCAACGACGAGCTCGGCGAACTCTCCCGCTTTCTGGACGCCATCCTCTCGCGGCTGAACATCGGGGGACGCCTCGCCGTCCTCACCTTCCACTCCCTCGAGGACAGGATGGTCAAGCAGCGCATGCGCCAGTGGGCCGAAGGCTGCCTCTGCCCGAAATACGCCAAGGCCTGCACCTGCGGCCACGTGCCGGAGGTGAAGGTGCTGCACAAAAAGCCGCTCGCGGCCCAGCCCGACGAGCTTGCCCGCAATCCCCGGGCCAGCTCGGCCAAGCTGCGCTGCGCGGAGAAGATCGCCGAGCGCGTCGACAGGCGCGCGGAGCGGAAGGAGGCGGGCCTGTGAGGCGCTCCTCCCTCAGGAATCTCAATGGCCTGCGCCTGGCCCGTTCCGGGGGCCAGGGGGCCTTCAAGGGACGCACCTGGATGCTGGTGCTTGCCCTCAACATCCTCATGGCCGTCGTCATGAGCATCGTGCTCGTGTGGCTCAACATCGAGCGCATGGACACGACCTACTTCATCAACATCCAGAAGAGCGAACTGCGCGACAAGCAGGGCCTGCGGGCCAAGCTGGAAGTCGAGCGGGACCGTCTCCTCTCTCCCTACGAACTCAGGATGCGGGCCGAGCAGTTCGGCATGACCGAGCCCAGGCCCGGCCAGATCCGCCGCCTCAGGACCAATCCCTAAGTCAAGATTCAGTCAAGGCCTCCGCGCGGGCGCGTCCCGCCGCAGGCCAGGAGCACAGCATATATGGGTTTCTTCTCGCGTTCGAAATCGAGCGGCGCCAGGCGTCCGCAGGCTGCGCAGCGGCCGAGCACCGCCCACCAGTCCGTCCTCTCCCGCCAGCGGGTGAGGCGCGGCGGGGCGGGCCGGAACGTGCGCATCGAACGCAGTCCCCTGCCCGAAGCCCAGGAGCGGCCGGCGCCGAAGAAGAAGGGCTTTGCCGACGCCTTCCTGGACCGGCACTTCGCCGGCTACGACTGGGCGCGCTTCCGCATCACCCTGGTGTTCTGCTTCTTCGGCCTCCTCTTCTTCTGCCTCTGGGTGCGGGCCTGGTACCTCCAGATGATGGCCGGCCCCGATCTGGCGGCCAAGGCCCGGCGGCAGCACATCACCAGCGAGATCGTCTCCGGCAAGCGCGGCATGATTCTGGACCGCAACGGCCGCGTGCTCGCCCGGAGCGTCGAGGCGCTCTCGGTCTATGCCAAGCCCGCCGAGATCACCGACTACCTCACCGTGGCCAACACCCTCGGCCCCCTGCTCGGCGAGGCGCCCCAGCAGCTCTTCGACGAGCTCTCCAAGACCCGCCGCCGCTTCGTCTGGCTCAAGCGCAAGGTGGACGACTACACGGCCGAAGCCGTGCGCAAGCTGCACCTGCAGGGCATAGGCCTCTCCAAGGAGTACGAGCGCGTCTACCCCTTCAAGCAGATGGCCGGCCAGCTGCTCGGCTTCGTCGGCATGGACGACAGGGGCCTGGAGGGCCTGGAGCGCTCGCTCGACGCGCGGCTGGGCAGCAAGGCCTCGCGCCAGATTGTCCAGCGCGACGCCATGGGCCGCAAATTCTACTTGAAGGAGGAGGGACAGGAGGATCCCCAGGGCGAGGACGTGACGCTGACCATCGACGTGCAGATGCAGTTCTTCGCCGAAGAGGCCATTTCCCGCGCCGTCCGCGAGGCAGACGCCCGCTGGGGCGGGGCGCTGGTCGTGCACGTGCCCACGGGCGAGATCCTGGCCTGGGCCCAGTACCCCTTCTTCAATCCCAACACCTACCACCAGTCCCGGCCCCAGATCTACCGCAACCGCCTGGCCCAGGACGCCATGGAGCCCGGCTCCACCTTCAAGCCCTTCGTCATGGCCGCGGCCATGCAGGAGCGCAAGGTCAGCCGCGGCACCCTCATCGACTGCGAGGGCGGCCGCTGGCAGACCAAGTACGTGACCATACGCGACACCTCCCACCACGGCTCCGTGACGGCAGACAAGGTCATACGCTACTCCTCCAACATCGGCATGGCCAAGATCGGCCTCATGCTGGGCACCCAGAAGGTGTACCGCTACCTCCACGATCTCGGCTTCGGCGAGCGCACCTGCGTTCCCGTCTCCGAAAGCCGGGGCATACTGCGGCCGCCGAGGGAATGGAGCGAGGTGGACACCATGTCGGCCTCCTTCGGCCAGTCCGTGTCCGTCACGGGCCTCCAGATGGTGCAGGCCTACATGACCCTGCTCAGCGGCGGCATGACCAAGCCCCTCAGGCTCATCATGGACGACCGCCTGCCCGACGATCGCCGGCAGATCTTCTCCGAGCCCGTGACCCGCGAGGTCAGGCGCATGATGAAGGAGGTCGTCGAGGAGAAGGACGGCACGGGCCGCAGGGCCCACATCGACGGCATCGCCGTGGCCGGCAAGACCGGCACGGCCCAGAAGGCCGACCGCCGGGCCGGCGCCTACGGCGCCAAGCGCCTTGCCTCCTTCGTCGGCTTCCTGCCCGCAGACAATCCGGCCTACCTCATTCTGGTTCTCATCGACGAGCCCCAGCGCGGACGCTTCGGCGGCATCATCGCGGCCCCCGCCTTCAAGGAGATAGGCGAGCGGGTCATGGCCTACGCCGGAGGCCTGCCGGGCGCCAAGGACAAGCCCCTGCAGGTGGCGGACCTGGAGGAGGAGAAGGCCGCGCCCAAGGAGCGCACGCGCGGCTTCCGCGCCTCGCCTGCCGAGTCGCCCTTCGATCAGGGCGAGGAGGACGTGCGCCGGCGCCGCGTGGCCCAGCTTACCGCCATGCAGGATTCGGGCGACGCCATGCGGCTGCCGGGACACCTTGCCAAGGCGTCGGCCACGGTGCCCGACGTGCAGGGCAAGACCCTGCGCAACGCCGTCGAGCTCTTCGCCAGGGCCGGCATCGTGCCCGTCCTCAAGGGCGAGGGCACGAGGGTGGTCAGGCAGAGTCCGCCGCCGGGCACCCCCTGGACGGATGCGGGCGGCAAGGACGCCAAAAAGCAGGAATACGTTTTGTGGCTGTCGGAAAACTAAGGAAGAACAAGGAGAGAGCAAGGGGATGAGCCTCACGTACGAACAGGTAGTGGCCAAGGTCCGCGCAGGCGTGCCCGTGACGGCGGACTCCAGGAGCGTGGCGCCGGGCGGCGTCTTTGTCGCCGTTGCGGGCGCCACCGAGGACGGCACGCGCTACGTGCCGGCGGCCCTCGAGGCCGGCGCCGGCATCGTCGTTGCCGGCAGGGGCGCCGTGGATGCCGCCCTGGCCGCCAGGCTGGCCGAAGCCGGCTGCGGGCTCGTCGAATGCGCAGACACCAGGCTTGCCGTCTCCGAGCTGGCCTGCGCCCAGGCCGGCACGGACAGGCTGCCCCTCTCCGTCGTGGCCGTCACCGGCACCAACGGCAAGACTACCTGCGCCTATCTGCTGGAGCGCCTCTGGCAGTCGCTGGGTCGCAAGGTGGGCGTCATGGGCACGGTGAGCTACCGCTGGCCCGGCCACTGCCAGCCGGCCCCCCTGACCACGCCGGATCCGGTGAGCGTGCACCGCAACCTGGCGGCCATGGCCAAGGCAGGCTGCGAGGTCTGCATCATGGAAGTCTCCTCCCACGCCCTGGACCAGAAGCGCGTGGACCACGTGCCCTTCGCCGGCGCCTGCTTCACCAACCTGACCCAGGACCACCTCGACTTCCACAAGAACATGGAGACCTATTTCCAGGCCAAGCGCCGCCTCTTCACGGAGGTGCCCCGAAAAGACAAGGCCTGCGCCCTCAATGCCGACGATGCCTACGGCAGGCGCCTTGCCGGCCTTGGCGTGGGCGGCCGCACCGTGACCTACGGCTTTGCCGGCTGCCCCGGCGGCTGCGATCCCCGGCGCCACCTGCACGGCGATCTCCTCAGCCAGGGCACCGGCGGCGTGCGCCTGCGCATGGCCTTTGCCGGCGAGACATGGGAGCTCGACTCCCCGCTCATCGGCCGCTTCAATGCCGACAACCTGCTCACGGTCCAGGCCATGGCGCTGGCCATGGGCGTCAAGCCAGCCGAACTGCAGGCCCTTGCCGGCTTCACCGGCGTGCCCGGCCGCCTCGAGCGGGTCGCCAATGGCCGGGGCCTGCACGTGTTCGTGGACTACGCCCACACCCCGGACGCCCTGGTCAACGTGCTCCAGGCCCTGCGCGGCGCCGGCTTCAGGCAGATAGTCACGGTCTTCGGCTGCGGCGGCAACAGGGACCGCGGCAAGCGCCCCCTCATGGGCGAGGCCGTGGCCGGGCTTTCCGACATTGCCGTGCTCACCTCGGACAATCCCCGCTTCGAGGATCCCGAGGCCATTCTCCAGGACGTCCTGCCGGGCCTCGCCAAGGCGCCGAAAACCGTGGTCGAGGCGGACCGCCGCAAGGCGACGGAACTGGCCTGCGGGCTGGTTGCGCCGGACGGCTGCCTGCTCATCGCGGGCAAGGGCCACGAGGACTACCAGATAGTGAAGGGCGTCAAGCACCACTATTCCGACCAGGAGGTCGTCCGCGAGCTGCTGGGCCAGGCCTAGCGGAACGCGGACATCCTTCCCGCTTCTACACGATACAAAGGTGAATTCATGCACTTGAGCTTGGACTGCGCGGGCAGGGCCGCGAACGCCGCCCTGGCGGAGGGCTTCCGCGGCATTCCCGTCACCTCCGTGGCAACGGACAGCCGCAAGGCCGTTCCCGGCACCCTTTTCGTCTGCATCCCCGGCGAGCGGGTCGACGGCCACGACTATGCGGAAAGCGCAGCCGCGAAGGGGGCCTGCGCCGTGCTGGCCCAGCATCCCCTGCCGGCCTTTGCCGCAAGGCGTCCCGACGTTCCCGTGCTGGTGGTGGCAGACAGCGTCAAGGCGCTGGGCCAGGTGGCCCATGCCTGGCGCAGGACCTTCGCCGGCAAGGTGGTGGGCCTCACCGGCACGGCCGGCAAGACCACGGTCAAGGAGCTGCTGGCCAGCGTGCTCTCGCTTGCCGGCAAAACCGCCAAGACCGAGATGAACCACAACAACCAGATCGGCATGCCCCAGGCCATGCTGGCAGCCGAGGGCGACGAGCGCTTCTGGGTCATGGAGGCCGGCATCAGCCACGCCGGCGACATGGACGAGCTCGGCCAGATCATGACGCCTGATCTCGGCATCGTGCTCAACGCCGGCACGGGCCACACCGAAGGCCTTGGCCGCGAGGGCGTGGCCTGGCACAAGACCCGCCTCTTCAGGCACCTCGCGCCAGGGGCGCAAGCCATCGCCAGCGCCGACTATCCCGAGCTGGCGCGCTGCGCCAGGGAAGCCTGTCCCAGCGTCAAGTTCTTCAGCGCGCGCCTTTCCCTGGACGATCCCGGCGCGCCGGCAGGCCTGGCCTGCACGGCCAGGGAGGAAGGGGCCGACGACAGGGGCTCGGTCTACCGCATTGCCCTTGCCGCCGAAGGCGGACAGCCCGCCTCCGCCTTCGTCTGCCATGCCCCCCTGCGCGGGGAGTCGGGCGCAGAGAACTGCGCCGCCGTCGCGCTGGCCTCGCGCCTGCTCGGCGTGGACGACGACACCATTGCCAGGGGCATCGAAGGCGCCGTCCTGCCCCCCCAGCGCTTCCGCCGCTACGACTGCGGGCGCCTGCGCCTCGTGGACGACAGCTACAATGCCAACCCCCTTTCCATGGGGCGCATGCTGGACGCCGCGGCCGAGGAGGCTTGCCGCTTCAAGCAGGGCGCGCTCGCGCTCGTGCTCGGCGAGATGCGCGAGCTGGGCGTCGAGGCCCAGTCCTGCCACCGCGAGCTTGGCCGGCACATCGCGCGCCTCAGGCCGCTTGCCGTCTTCTGGAAGGGCGGCATGGCCGCCGAGGTGGCGGAGGGCATGCGCGAAGGCGGATGCCCGGTTCCCCTTGAGCCCGTGGCCGACTTCGGCGAGTTCGAGGCCAGATTCAAGGCTTTCCTCGATGCGTGTCCCGCGCCGGAAGGCGCCTGCGTCCTCTTCAAGGGATCGCACTCCAACGAGCTGGAAAAGGCGGTCGCCTGCGCCGAGCGGCTGGCCGGGGAGAGGGACTGATGCTCTACCACTTCCTGGCACCCCTCGCCTCGGACGTTTCGGCCTTCAACGTCTTCCGCTACATCACCTTCCGGTCCATGGGCGCCCTCATCACGGCCATGGTCATCTCGGTGCTCATCGGGCCTGCCTTCATCGCCCTCCTGCACCGCATCAAGGTGGGCCAGTACATCCTCAGCGACGTGAAGGCCCACGCGGCCAAGGCGGGCACGCCCACCATGGGCGGGCTCATGATCATGCTCTGCGTGCTGGCGAGCGTCCTGCTCTGGGCAGACCTCGGCAGCCGCTACGTCTGGCAGACCCTGCTCGTCTTCGGCGGCTTCGGCGCCATCGGCTTCTGGGACGACATGACCAAGCTGCGCCAGCACCAGAACAAGGGCATCTCGCCCAGGGCCAAGATGGGCGGGCTCGTCCTCATTGCGAGCCTGGCCATGTACCTGCTCTACGCCGACCCCGGCTACACCTCCAGGCTCTACATCCCCTTTGCCAAGGGCTGGGCCCCCGACCTCGGCGTCCTGTACCTGCCCTTCGGCGTCTTCCTCATGGTGGCCTCCTCCAACGCGGTCAACCTCACCGACGGGCTGGACGGGCTGGCCATAGGTCCCACCGTCCTGGCGGGTCTGGTCTTCGCCATCTTCATCTACATCACGGGCAACGCCAAGCTCACCCAGTATCTCTACCTGCCCTACATTCCCGGCGTCGGCGAGGTGACGGTGTTCTGCGGCGCCTTCATCGGCGCAGGCCTCGGCTTCCTCTGGTTCAACGCCTATCCGGCCCAGGTCTTCATGGGCGACGTCGGCTCCTTAAGCCTCGGCGGCACCCTGGGCTTCCTGGCCCTGCTGTGCAAGCAGGAGCTCATCCTCGCCGTGGTCGGCGGCCTCTTCGTGGCCGAAACCCTCTCCGTCATCGTCCAGGTCAGCTACTTCAAGTGGACGGGCGGCAAGCGCTTCTTCCGCATGGCGCCCCTGCACCACCACTTCGAGCTCAAGGGCATTCCCGAGTCCAAGATCATCATCCGCTTCTGGATCACCTCCATCATCCTGGGCCTCGTGGCCCTTTCCACGCTCAAGCTACGCTAGCCGAGGAGCCTCTTCGCATGTCCAGCATCGAGTCCAACGTCCTTTTCCCCACCTCCTTCAAGGCGCCTGCCAGCGGCTGGCGCGTGCCCCGGGGCTGTCTTGCCGCCGTCGTCGGCGCAGGGCGCTCCGGCAGGGCCGCGTCGCGCCTGCTGGCCCGCGAAGGCGCCAGGGTGCGCCTGCTGGAGGCCAATCCCGCCAACCTGACGGAAGAGCTCCGGGCCGAGCTCGAGCCCCTGGGCGTCGAGATCGTGGCCGGCGAGCAGTCGAAGGCCCAGTTCGAAGGGGCCGCGCTCGTCGTGCCGAGTCCGGGCATGCCGCTGCTGAAGCTGCAGGAAATCCTGGGCGGACCCGAAGCCTTGGCAGGCGGGCAGGGGCCGGAAATCCTCGCCGAAACGGAGCTGGCCTGGCGGCTGCTGGACGGCGAGCCCTGCATCGCCGTCACCGGCACCAGCGGCAAGACCACCACCGTGAGCCTCGCGGTGGCCATGCTGCGGGCAGCCGGCAGAAAGGTCTTCCTCGGCGGCAACATCGGCACGCCCCTCTCCGAGTACCTGCTCTCGCAGGAGGCGGCCGACGTCGTGGTGCTCGAGGTCTCGAGCTTCCAGCTGCAGGCCTGCTCCCGCTTCCATCCCCAGGCAGCGGCCATCCTGAACGTCACGCCCAACCACCTCGACTACCACAGGGACATGGAAGAGTACGCGTCCGCCAAGTTCCGCATCTTCGCACGCCAGGAGGCCGGCGATCTGGCCGTGGTGCCGGAGTGCCTCGCGGCCGAGGCCAGGCGCCGCGGCTGCAGAGCCCGCCTCGAGACCTTCGCCGCGCGCGGACGCTTCCCGGCAACGAAGCTCATCGGCCGCCACAACGACGAGAACTGCGAGGTTGCCTGGCTGCTCGTCCGCGCCTTCGGCGTCGCCGAGGCCGAGGCGGCCCGGGCCGTCGCGGCCTTCGAGCCCATCCCGCACCGCCTCGAGCGCGTCTGCGAGAAGGGCGGCATACTCTACGTCAACGACTCCAAGAGCACCACGGTCTCCTCCATGGAGACGGCCCTCAAGGCCATGGACCGCCCGGTGCTGCTGCTCTGCGGCGGCAGGTTCAAGGGCGGCGACCTCAAGGCCCTGCTCCCGCTGGTCCGCGCCAAGGTCCGCGCCGTGGCCGGCTTCGGCGAGTCGCAGGCGATCTTCGAAGCGGCCTGGAAGGGCCAGATCGACATGGCCTGGTTCCCTGCCCTCAGGCCTGCCGTCGAGCACCTGCGCGCCAAGGCCAGGCCCGGCGACTGCATGCTGCTCTCGCCGGCCACGGCAAGCTTCGACCTCTACAAGGGCATGGCCTACCGGGGCCAGGACTTCAAGGACATCGTCGGAGGTCTCGCCTAATGCTGGACAAGCTTTTCAGGCGGGCGGGCGCAAAGCCCCAGGTCGAGCCTGCCGTCCAGGCGGCCGCGGGAGAGCTGGCCGCGCCTGCGGCCGGCAGGAGCGCAGGCAGGTCGCGAGGCATAGACTGGTGGATCTTCATCCTCATGTCCCTGTTGCTTGCCATAGGCCTTGTCATGGTGCTCTCCGCCAGCGGCATCGTCGCCGAGTCCTCCCACGGCGACAAGTACTACTTCTTCAAGCGCCAGCTGATCTTTGCCTGCGCCGGCGGCCTCGCCCTGTGGGGGGCCGCCTCCGTGCCGCGGGGCTTCATCTACAAGTTCCAGTATCCTTTCATCTTCTTCTGCCTGGCACTGCTGCTGGTCACGCTCTCGCCGCTCTCGCCGAGCATCAACGGCGCGCACCGCTGGATACGCCTCGGCCCCGTCAACCTGCAGCCCATGGAGTTCGTGAAAATTTCCCTGGCCCTGTACCTGGCCTACTTCATGAGCTCCAAGCAGGCCATGATCAAGACCTTCACCCGGGGCATCATCCCGCCCTTTGCGGTGACGGGCCTCTTCTGCTTCCTGCTGCTGCTCCAGCCCGACTTCGGCAGCGCCGTGGTGCTCGCATCGCTGCTCTTCTTCATGTGCATCGCCGGCGGCACGCGCTTCCTCTACCTCTTCTTCTTCCTGGCCGTGGCCGTGGTGCTGGCCGGCGCGCTGGCCATCTCGGCCCCCTACCGCATGCGCCGGCTCATGGCCTTCGTCGATCCCTTCCAGGACCCGGCCAACACCGGCTACCAGCTGGTCCAGTCCCTGCTGGCCATTGGATCGGGATCCTTCTTCGGCGTAGGCATGGGCGCGAGCCGGCAGAAGATGTTCTACCTGCCCGAGGCGCACAACGACTTCATCATGGCGGTGCTGGCCGAGGAGATGGGCTTCGTCGGCGTCAGCGTCGTCATCCTCCTCTTCGTGCTCTTCTTCTGGCGCTGCTACCGCGTGGTCATGGGCCAGGAGGATCTGCGCGACCGCTACACGGCCTTCGCCCTCACGGTCATCATGTGCCTCGGCGTGGTCCTCAACCTCGCCGTGGTCATGGGCGTGGCGCCGCCCAAGGGCGTTCCCATGCCGCTCTTGAGCTACGGCGGCTCCAACCTCGTGGCGACCATGCTCTGCGTGGGCCTCATCCTCAACTATTCAAGGACGGCGAAGCCATGCAAAGAGTCCTCCTGACCACCGGCGGCACGGGCGGCCACATCTTTCCGGCGCTCGCCGTGGCTGAAGAGCTCAGGCGCCGGCATCCGGACATCGGCATCCTCTTCGTGGGCTCGGACTACGGCCCCGAAAGGCGCCTGTGCGAGCGCGCCGGCATAGCCTTCCAAGGGCTGCCCGTGCGCGGCTTTCTCGGCAGGGGCATGCGGGGCGCGGCAGCGCTTGCCCGCATGCTGCTCGCCATTCCCCGGGCGCGCGCAATCGTCTCCCGCTTCAATCCCGACGCGGCCTGCGGCTTTGGCAGTTACGCGGCCTTCGCGCCCCTGCTGGCGGCCCGCCTCTGCGGCGTGCCCTGCGTGATGCACGAGCAGAACGCCGTGGCCGGCGCCAGCAACCGCTTCCTTGCCCGCTTCATGGAGGCCGTGTGCGTGTCGCTGCCGGGAACCCGGGGCTTCGAGGGCAGAAAGACGGTGGTCACGGGCAATCCCGTGCGCAGCGCCGTCCTGGCGGCAAGGGACAGGCGCCGCGGCTTTGCCGGCCGGAAGCTTCTGCTCGTGGGCGGCTCCCTCGGCGCCCATGCGCTCAACCGCCTCCTGACGTCCATCCTTCCCGTCCTGCGCGATGCCGGCGTGGCCGTCCGCCACCAGACGGGCGTGCAGGACGAGGCCGAGGTGAAGCAGGCCTACGAGGCAGCCGGCATGGACGCCTCGCTTGTGTCCGCCTTCATCGACGACATGGCGGAGGCCTACGCCTGGGCGGATCTCGTCCTGTGCCGGGCCGGCGCGAGCACGGTGGCCGAGCTCTGCGGAGCGGGCCTGCCGTCGGTGCTCGTCCCCTATCCCTATGCGGCCCACGACCACCAGACCGGCAACGCCAGAGCCCTCGAGTCCGCCGGCGCGGCCAGGCTTCTCCCTGAACGGGAGCTCGATGCCGCGCTGCTTGCCGAGACCCTGCTTGGCCTGCTTGCCCAGCCTGCAACCCTCGAGGCCATGTCCGCAAAGGCCCTGGCGCTGGCGGCGCCGGCGGCGGCGGCCGGCGTGGCGGACCAGATCGAGGCTGCCTCCCAGCGGGGCCAGGGCTAGCCAGCTTTTTTCGAAAACAGCGGGGCAGGGGAGCCTGGCGGGAACGCCCGGCGCCCTGGACCCCCGGAAGCATTTCGCCTGCCAAGGCAGGCATGACAAGGAGACCCCAGACAGGAGCAGCCAGCATCTTAAGCCTCATCCCGATTGTGTCCCGCCCCCTTGAGGAAGCCTTCAGGGTGCCGAAAAGAAGGGCAGGGAAAGCAGAACCTCGCCAAAAAGAGGGCCGTCTCTCTGCATATGCCTCAAAAAAGAGGGCAGTGAAGCGGGTCTTCTTCTATTGGCTTTTCAGAAATGAGGAAAATTGCGGACAGAGCGTGCTGACCTCCGAAATAGTCCGCATAATTAATGAGTTAGAACAAATTTGCTTCCCATCTAAATTTTTTTTCTTTTCTATCTAGACTTTTTCTCGAACTAAAGTATAGACTAGAGCCATGAACAGCAAAATCAAAAGAATATATATGGTAGGCATAGGCGGGGCCGGCATGAGCGGCATCGCCGAGATCCTCTTGAACCTCGGCTACACCGTGAGCGGCTCCGACATGGCGGAATCCAACGCCGTCAAGCGCCTGCGCGCCCGCGGGGCGACCGTCCACATCGGCCACTCGGCGGACAACGTCGGCCGGGAGCACGTGCTCGTGAAGTCCACGGCCATAGGCGACGACAATCCCGAAGTCGCCGAGGCCCGCCGGCGCGGCATCCCCGTCATCCCGAGGGCGGAGATGCTCGCCGAGCTCATGCGCCTGCGCCAGGGCATCGCCATTGCCGGCACCCACGGCAAGACGACCACGACCTCCCTGACGGCCAGCATCTTCGACACGGCCGGCAAGGATCCCACGGTCATCATCGGCGGCCGCCTCAACGCCTACGGCACCAACGCCCACCTGGGCCACGGCGAGTACCTCATCGCCGAGGCCGACGAGTCCGACGGCTCCTTCCTCTGCCTGCTGCCCATCATCAACGTGGTCACCAACGTGGACGAGGACCACCTCGACCACTACGGCACGCGCGAGAACCTGGAGAAGGCCTTTGTCCAGTTCATGAACAACGTCCCCTTCTACGGCGTCAACTTCGTGTGCGGCGACGATCCGGGCGTGCGCGCCCTCGTCTCCCAGGTCAAGCGTCCCGTGGTCACCTACGGCATGGGCGAGGGCTGCATGCTGCGCGCCGTGCCGCTCGAGATCGGGGCCGTCAACCGCTTCGAAGTCTGGAAGGAGGGGACGAAGCTGGGCGTGGCCGAGCTGCCTCAGCCGGGCAGGCACAACATTCTCAACGCCCTGGCGGCCATAGGCGTCGCCATCGCGTGCGACATCCCCTTCGAGGCGATCCAGAAGGGCCTCGCCGGCTTCGGCGGGGTCGGCCGGCGCTTCGAGTTCAAGGGCGAGCGCGACGGCGTCACGGTCATCGACGACTACGGCCACCATCCGCGCGAAATCCAGGCCACCCTCGACACCGCCCGCCGGGTCTTCCCGGACAGGCGCATCGTCGTGGCCTTCCAGCCCCACCGCTTCACGCGCACCCAGGCGCACTTTGCGGAGTTCTGCAAGCTCTTCGACAGCGTGGGCGAAGTCCTGCTGACCGAAATCTACGCAGCCTCGGAGAAGCCCATTCCGGGCATCAACGGGCAGAACCTCGCCCAGGGCATGCGCCAGGTCTCGAGCACGCCGGTCACCTTCTACCAGACCGTGCCGGAGCTCGTGCAGGGACTGGAGGAGAAGCTCAAGCCCGGCGACGTCCTCATGACCATAGGCGCAGGCAGCATTACCAAGGCCGGCCCTGCCTGGCTGGAGGGCAGGCGCAATGCGTGAGGAGGCCGGAGCGGATCTGTCGGGGCTCACCACCCTCGGCATGGGCGGCACCTGCGCCCTGGCGCTGAGCCTCGATTCCCGCGAGGACCTGCCGGCGCTTGAAGCGCGCCGGAAGGAACTCGGCCTTCCCTGCTATGTTCTTGCCAAGGGGAGCAACATTCTGGCAAGGGAGGGGCGCCACGAGCTGGTGCTCGTCCGTCCCTGCTTTGGCGACGAGCCCGCCATCGCGTCCGCCGCGGCCGCGGGCGCGGCGGAGGGCGCCTGGCCCGAAGGCACGGTTTTCGTCTCCTGCGGGGCCGGCGTTGCCCTGCCGAGGCTCCTCGCCTTCCTGCGCGATGCCGGGCTCTCCGGCATGGAGGGCCTTGCCGGCATCCCCGGCAGCGTCGGCGGCGCGGTCGCCATGAATGCCGGCTCCTTCGGCTGCGAGACGGGGGCCTGCCTCGCCTCGGTCGAGGTCTGGAACGGGGAGGCGCTCGTGCGCATCCCCCGCGGCGACCTCGAGTTCGGCTACCGCAGCTTTGCCGTCAAGGGGGCGCAGAAGCCCGTGCTGGTCGTTTCCGCCACTTTTGCCTTGACCTTGGCCCCGTCTCGCGGCATTGCTGAGCGCATGCAGGCCAACCTTCTTGCAAAAAAATCTAGACAGCCTGTCTCGGCGCGCAGCGCCGGATGCGTGTTCAAGAATCCGCCGGAAGGACCCTCTGCGGGCATCCTGCTGGACAAGGCCGGCTTTCGGGGCCGGGCGCGCGGCGGTGTCGCGCTTTCCGAAATGCATGCAAATTTTCTGGTGAACCGGGGCGGCGGCAGGGCCGAAGACGCCTTTGCGCTTCTGGGCGAAGCCCGGGAGGCAGTCTTGGCCAAGTTCGGCGTCGCTTTGGAATTTGAGGTGCGGGTGCTGCCATGTCGTTCTTTCTGAGCCGCAAGGGCAAGGCCAAAGGTGCCGGCGCAACGTCCGGACGCCAGGCCCAGCCTGCTCCGTCTGGCCCTTCCGGCCAGGCCGGACAGCCAGACGGGCGCGCCGTCCTCCAGACGCTGAAGCGCCGCCGCACGCCTGCCGTGCAGGCAGCCATGCCCTCCAGGGCCGCCGTCGGCGCCGATGCCGGCAAGCCAGCGGTCAAGGCTCAGCCCAACCGGCGCGCCAGCGCAGGCACGAGGGACATGCGCTCCGGCAGCCTTGCCAGCCAGGCGCAGGCGCCTTCGGGGCGCAACACGCGCCTTGTCCGCCAGCCCCAGACGCCGGCCGGCGCCCCCGAGGCCGCCGAATCCAAGCCCGCCTCTGAACCCAGGCGCAGGCCTCCCCGGGACTTTTCCAAGGCTGCGCGCCTGGCGCGCGGCGCCGGCATGAGCCTTGCCGGCCTTGCCCTGCTGGCCCTCTTTTTCGTCGGCGTCTTCAAGGGCTCCCTGTGGCTCTACAGCGAGGCGCTGACAAGCCCCTTCTTCACCACCCGCCACATCGACGTGTCCGGCAACACGCGGATGACCAAGGAAATGGTGGAGGAGCTCGGCGGCATCAGGGAAGGGGAGAACACCTTCGCGGTGACCATCTCCGAAGTGGAGCGCAACCTCCTCTCGACGCCCTGGGTCGAGGACGTCTCCGTCAAGCGCCTTCTGCCCGACCGCTTCGTCATCAAGGTGAAGGAGCGCATGCCGAGCTTCTGGGTCAGGCGCGAGGGCCGGCTCTACTACGCCAACGAGCGCGGCGAGCTCATCGCCCCCGTGGAGGGCGACAACTTCATGGCTCTGCCCATGCTCACCATCGAGCAGGGCGGCGAGGATGCCATTCCGTACCTGGCCAGGCTCATGAAGGACATGAAGAGCGGCGTCCTCCCCGTCGAGGCCGGCGCCATCGCCACGGTCGACGTCTCGCCGAGCCGGGGCGTGGAAATTTATCTCGAGGACAGGGAAATGCGCCTTTCGCTGGCCCCCGACGACTGGGAGGGCAACCTCTCCAGGCTCGGCGTGACCATTGGCGACCTGGCCCGCCGGCGCGAGCTGGGCAAGGTGCAGGAGGTCCGCGCGGCCGATGGCTGCGTGTGGGTCTCGCTTCGCGGCTAGGCCGTCCCAAGCAAGTAGCAGTTAAGCAGCAGTGGGGTGATCATGGATAGAGCGGAAAGTGAACTCATCGTCGGCCTCGACATAGGCACGACCAAGGTCTGCGCCGTCGTCGGCGAGGTCGATCCCGAAGGCCAGGTCAAGATAGTCGGCATAGGCGACAGCGAGTCCAAAGGCCTGCGCAAAGGCATGGTCGTCAACATCGAGGACACCGTGCGGTCCATCCGCCAGGCCGTCCAGGCCGCAGGGCAGATGGCAGGCTGCGACATACGCTCCGTCTACGTCGGCATTGCCGGCGGCCACATCATGGGCATCAACAGCCACGGCGTCATCGCCGTGCAGGGCAACGAGGTCACCTCCAGCGACGTGGACCGCGTTCTCGAGGCCGCCCGCGCCGTTGCCATTCCCTCGGACCGCGAGGGCATCCACACCCTGCCCCAGGAATACATCGTCGACAGCCAGCGCGGCATCGTCGATCCCATCGGCATGGCCGGCGTGCGCCTGGAGGTCAACGTCCACATCGTCACCGGCGCCGTCTCCAGCGCCCAGAACATCATCCGCTCCTGCAACCGCTCCGGCCTGCAGGTGGCGGACATCGCCCTCGAGTCCCTGGCGTCGGCCAAGGCCGTTCTCACGGACGAGGAGCGCGAGATTGGCGTCGCCCTGGTCGATCTCGGCGGCGGCACCTCCGACATCGCCATCTACGAGAACAACGCCATCAAGCACACGGCCGTCGTTCCCCTGGGCGGATCCAGCCTCACCAACGACATCGCCTTCGGCCTGCGCACCCCGACCAAGAGCGCCGAGCGCATCAAGCTGAAATACGGCTGCTCGCTCGCCAGCATGGTGGAGGAGGACGAGAGCATCGAGGTGCCCAGCGTCGGCGGGCGCCCCCCGCAGAAGCTTTCCCGCCGCGTGCTGGCCGACATCTGCCAGCCGCGCATGGAGGAGATACTCCACTACGTCAACAAGACCCTCGTTGCCTCCGGCTGCAAGGACCGCATCCGCGCAGGCGTGGTGCTCACCGGCGGCGCCTCCCTCATCGAGGGCTGCCAGGATCTCGCCGAGGCCATCTTCGACATTCCCACGCGCATAGGCTATCCGCGCAATATCGGCGGCCTGACCGACGTGGTCAACAATCCCAAGTTTTCCACCGCCGTGGGCCTGCTGCGCTACGGCGCCGAACAGGCCCTGCGGAGCGGCCTCGGCGCGGAAATGCTGCAGCCCCAGGCGCCGTCCCCCCAGCAGGCCGAACAGCCCGAGGCCCAGGCAGGGCTTTTCAGCCGGATCATCAATACCATGAAGCGCTGGTTCCAGGACATCACCTAGCGGCAAGCGGCACGGCCTGGGAAGATCTGCCGAGGCGGCGGAGCTTCCTGGAGCCTTCATCCAAACGTCCGTCCCCCAGGGACGGCAAACGCGGGCATTTCAACTGAATTCAAGAGGAGCGGACCATGACAGAATCCATTATGGATCAAATAGAAGACCTTCAGCAGGAAAATACCGGCAATGCCAAGATCCTCGTCGTCGGCGTCGGCGGCGGCGGCGGCAACGCCGTGCAGAACATGATAGAGCTCGGCCTCACCGGCGTGGACTTCGTGTGCGCCAACACCGACCTGCAGGCCCTCAACAAGAATCCGGCCCCCACCCGCGTGCAGCTTGGCGAAAAGCTGACCCGCGGCCTTGGCGCCGGCGCCAATCCCGACGTGGGCCGCGACGCCGCCAACGAGAGCATCCAGAACATCCAGGCAGCCCTCCAGGGCGCGGAGATGGTCTTCGTCACCTGCGGCATGGGCGGCGGCACAGGCACGGGCGCGGCTCCCATCGTGGCCCAGGTGGCCAAGGAGATGGGCGCCCTGACCGTGGGCGTCGTGACCCGTCCTTTCAAGTTCGAGGGCACCAAGCGCGCCAACTACGCCCGCGACGGCATCGAGGAGCTCAGCAAGCACGTCGACTGCCTCATCACCATCCCCAACGACCGCATCCTGACCTTCGCGCCCAAGAAGACCCCGCTCAAGGAGCTCATGCGCAAGGCCAACGACGTGCTCTACTTCGGCGTCAAAGGCATCTCCGACGTCATCACCTGCCCCGGCTACGTCAACCTTGACTTCGCCGACGTGCGCACCTGCATGCACGAGTCGGGCCTTGCCCTCATGGGCATGGGTTCGGGCCACGGCGAGAACCGCGCCGAAGATGCCGCCCAGAGCGCCATTGCCAGCCCCCTGCTGGACGACGTCTCTCTCGAGAGCGCCAAGGCCATACTCTACAACATCACCGCGCCCGAGGATATCTCCGGCGAGGAGATGGAGCTCATCGGCGAAAAGATCCGCAGCGAGGTTCCCGAGAACGCCAACATCATCTTCGGCGTCGTCTTCGACAACAGCCTCGATGACGAAATCCGCGTCACCGTCGTCGCCACCGGCATCGAGCCGGCCAGTCCCGCGCCCGTGGTCAGGCCCCAGCCTTCCCTCAACCGCAGGACGACCCAGGTCCATCCCGACATGTACGCCCAGCAGGTCCAGGGCGCCATGCCTGCCGCAGGCCCCACGGTGACCCCGTTCAGCGACATCCCGCAGGCCGGCATGCAGATGAGGCCGCGCGACAGCCGCAACAGCCGGTTCTTGAACGAGGCCAGGGACCGCTGGAACAGCGAGCGCCACGTCGCGCCGCACGGCGGCTACGACTTCAACTTCGGCTCCGGCGTCCACAATCCGGGCGGCACCGACGTCATCATGGACGAAGATACCGACATGCCGGCCTTCCTGCGCAAACAGGCCGACTAGCCGCGCCGCCTCTTCCCCGGCAGCTGTCCGACATTTTTCTGGGGCCCGCCTCTTCAGCCCTGGAATGCCCGCCGGGAGGCCCTTCGGGGCCTCCCCGTGGGGCGGGCGGCACTTCGGAACAGCGCGGCTGAGGCCCAGCTTCGGCAGGCAGGAGAACATCAATGCATATGGCATCAGAAAAAGCCCGGACAGGGCTTTTTCTGGCTGCGCCAAGGAGAGAGACCATGGGCTTTTTCGCTCCCCGCGAGGCCAAAACCACCATTCCCTGCCCCAAGTGCAAAGAGCCTCTGCTGGTCGTGCGCAGATGCCGCTCGGCCCATATGGCCTGCCCCCGCTGCAGGAAGGAATATCCGCTGGAGGACTACATCCGGAAGGCTGACAAGGCTATGGAGGAATTCCTCGACAACTGCTACATTGATCGCCTCTGATCGCCTCTAGCAGATGATCTGCCCTGTGCCGGTTCCGGACCGCGTCCGGAGAGCCGTGTGGCGGCGTCTTGCGCCTTCTGCGCCTCTTGACAGCAGGAGCAACGGCAGGTAATAAATTTCTGTTCATATTTTGGACGGTTAGCTCAGCTGGTAGAGCGCTGCCCTTACAAGGCAGATGTCACAAGTTCAAGTCTTGTACCGTCCACCAAAGGGAATCCAAGGGACCGCGCCAGATTTTCCAAGGCGCGGTTTTTTTTGACTTTTTTGACTGGGCAGATTATCAGAGAGCGTCCCAAAACCGCAGGGTTATCCTGTTCGACAGGAATACTAGCCGGATACCTGAAGCGGGCGGGAGAGGAGTATTCCTGTGGCAACTAAAAAGCTCAGCGAAAAAGCCATCAAAGGCCTGCCGCCCAAGGAACGCAGATACAGCGTTCCCGACGGCGAGGGCCTGCGCCTCTACGTCTACCCCGAGGGTTCGAACCGCGCCAAGCGCTGGGAATCGCGGCTCCCCTTCCAGGGAAAAGAAATTCGCATCAGTCTTGGCACGTGGCCTGGCGTCTCCTTGGATAAAGCACGGGAGCTCCATGCCGCGTACCGCGCTGAAATTGCCGCTGGCCGCGACCCCAGAGACCTCAGGAAGCCTAAAGTGGCTCACTTGGCAAGACAAAAAACCGAGACTTTTTTAAGGCGCTCGGCTGGCATCGGCCTGGGCAGACAAGCCCTTCCTTGAGTCGGGACTGTCCGCTGAACTGATGCCAGAA
>ODAI011119909.1_pt1 | contig 65739 bp, 96 predicted proteins | sample 1539321 | NCBI WGS metagenome assembly ODAI01 (sample SAMN02144231, study PRJEB22623) | gut metagenome | biome: sheep rumen | host: Ovis aries | place: New Zealand
CGGACCAGCACTTGGTCAGTGCGCCAGACAGTCTGGTCTCCAGCAGGGACTTCTGCTGGTTGAAATCGATATCGAACTGAGTGAAGTGGGTCAGCTCACCGCCCTTAGTAGAACCAACCTGATAATCAGCAAAGTTGGTGATAATAGCCAGCGGCTTCAGAGTCTTGCTGTCCACAGTTCTTCTCTTGTCACGCATCTGCTCGCAGGTGAAGATGTTACCAACATTAAAGGAAGTAGCCAGTTCTCCCTTGTTAGCAAAGATTCTGCGACCGTTTCTATCACGAGCCAGCAGCATTACATTCAGCTCATGAGGATCCATCAGCATGTCAGGAGTACCTGTGCCCTTATACTTCTCTCTGCTGTACAGGCACATTTCGATCATTGCCTCAGCTCTGATATAGCTGTCTCCGAAATAGGAATCGGTCTCGCTTCCCTGAAGTGTAGATCTGAAATCATCCATATCCAGAGTGTGGTGCATTGTATACAGCTCGTCATCTGTCCAGATCGGTCTGATATGAGACGGGTCGATCTTATCTTCAGACTCAATGGATCTGCCATCACCGAATACGATAGCTGTCGCAAGCTCCTCGTTCATCATCAGCTTGTCGATATTGTACAGATACTGAACATAATCGAAGTCGACGATATCAATGATGTCATCTCTGTGCAGAGCACTCTTTACATAAACTGTCTGTGGATCAGTTGTTCTCCGAACCAGCTCAAAGTTTCCGCTGTAAGTCTTCAGCTGACCCTTCTTATAGCCCTTAGCCCTCAGAGCATCGATGTTACGAATATCAACATGACCAGTTCTGATTCTGCTGATCGGACTCTTGCTTACTTTATTCATTACCTGGGTGATCCAACCCTGGTCATTTGTAACGATATTGTTCCACGGCTGACCGATGTCTTTGTAATCCGGGAACAGCGCCTCAACTGTCAGGCCGCCTGTGGTTCTCGGTGTCTGATAGAAACCACCTACCGGGACAGCCGTAACGTTGGAGGATGTAACTTCATCATCATGCTGCAGAGTCATGTCATTGTCTTCCAGGAAGTATCCAAGTGCCTCCTGGAAAGAACCATTCTTCTTAGCAGCCTCCAGAATAGCCTCTTCATCGGAGTGTGTCAGCACATTTTTCGTTCTGGACTCTTCGTCAAATACGTTGTACGCCATTTCTTCTGTTTCTCCTTCTTCAGAATGTTTAACTTCTTCTGCTTCTTCATCTTCTTCATCCTCTTCGACACCAGCTCCTTCAAGAGCTTCGCCGATCATGAAGTAGACTACTTGTTTCTGTTCATCTGTAAGTGTATCAAACACTTCCTTAACTGTTTTTTCTCCAGCCATATCTTCCTCTTCTTTCTTTGACTCGGATTCGGAATGCTCAATTACTTCTTCCTCGGATTCTTCTTCGGATTCTTCTTCGAGGTCTTCACTATGCATCAGCTCGATCTCCTCGCCACTATAAATAGTTGCTTCGAATTCTTCGCCTTCAGCATGTTCAATAATCGGAACATCGATAAATGCTCCGATGTTGGCTCCAGCCAGCACGAGACTAACTTCTTTGATGTCACCGTGAAGAACATCTCCACCATTCTGCTTGAGCTTATTAGCCCAAATAGAAAGATGGGTAATGTCTCCGTTTTCGACCGCTTCTTTAGCGTGCTGTGCTCTTTCGGAGTTGTTGAACTTGCCATAACAGCGAACTCCTTCAGGCTTATTCACAAGAAGAGCATGTCCAAGAACATTTGTTGGATCGTCATGAACATGTCCCCAGACAAGAGGTACTTCCTGGCCGTCATTACCTTTAAATGCGTCTCTGCGAATTGTTCTGCCATCGGCGCATTTAATATCGTTCTTAGTAGCCCAGCCACTAAAATCGTAATTTTCTACCATTTTGATTTCCTCTCATAAAACTATAAGTTACTCGTTAGCTAATTCTCGCATCTCTGAAAGCGTCATGTCGCCATAAGCGCCAGAACCGCCTCCTTCCTCTTCCATCGGCATCTCTTCTTCAATAGGCATTCCTGGTTCCGTCATTTCTCCAGACTGCGAGATGTTACGGTTACGTAGTTCATCTGAAGCCGGATCATCTGACGGTTTGAATCCGATAATACCTCTGATCTCATTCGGTGAAAGAACTTCATTCCTGCCAAACTTGTCAGCAAGCTCAGCAACCTGATCAGCGGAAGCGTACTTAAACGGATCCCTAAAGAACATTACCGAATGTCCCTGAGTTCTGGCCGTTTTCGATAAGAACTTACGGCGTACCTCAAGAACGATAGCACTCACAATCGGCTCAATTGTCCGGTTATGGTAATTGAGCTGTGTCTTATCGTCTGCAATGCCTTTGAAGATGTCCTCCGTAATTCCTAGCTGGCCGTATAGCATACTCGTTAAGAATTCGATTGTCTTCAATAGGTTGTTCTCAGCAGGACGATTAAGCTGCGTGATACGTTCTGTTCCATCCGTATAAGCAATGCCGTACTTGGAACCTGAGAGCTGCATCTCGATGTCTTTACGACGACTCTCAGCCTGTTTGCGCCTGGCCTCAGTCTTAATCACATAAGGCAATTGAATGATGATGTCAAGCTTTCCAGAACTGGATTGTTCATCGATAATATCGAGAAGATTCAGCTTACGAATTAAACGCTGTAACGTCGAGTTTGGCTCGTTCATTACAGCATAGAGTGGGTTTTCTATAATGGCTACGTTCTTTTTAGGAACAATAACCTCTTCATGGTGTCCGGTGTCTTCATTATACAAATTAACCTTGACTGCATTCGGGAACCATTGAGTAACGATACCGGTTCTTAAGGCCTGTATCTTGTAGGCCTCTGACGAAGAAGGATCGATGTTTGCTTTAGTGATTACCAAAGCCACATGACCTTCTTCTAACAAGGTCATTACAGCATCCTGAACGAATGCTCTTCCCGTTTGGTCAAGGTTAGCTTCTGTTTGGAAAATGTCATTCAATTCATCGTATACGTCAGACTTGTACCGCTTGTTTTCATCGAGCATTACATGACGGATGTCAAGCGATGCACAATCTATAGCTATTCGGTTATAGATTGCAGTAACGATGGATCGTTCATTTCCACGATGTGATCGTATTCGATCTGGTTTGTAATACGCACCGGCACCATAACTTACATTAACTTGGTTAGTCGGATCTCTGGAAGTAAACGCGTTCCAGGAATGCTGTAACCAGTCTGTGAATCTAGACATTGTTTACCTCCTAGAAATTTTCTTACTATTTGCTTCAGATAATTGTTTATCTGGTTTAATCACAATCAATGGATCTTTAGCAGTGTTTCGCCCATGCCGGTCACTCATAGCTCCATATCCCTGCTTCCATAGTTCCTCAACAAATGCTTTTCCTGTTTCAGTCTGGTAAGCAACATTTAAAGATGCATCTAGAGATGCTGTTTTTTCATTAATATGTGTTCCATCATAAGTATGTCTATACGAAGGAATGCTATTAACCAAATCTGCAGAATTCATTACTGCCTTCATTGAAATCGAAGCATTTTTATTCTGGATAAAATTCTCATAAAAAATCTTTCCAACTTCTTTATCCGAAGCAACTTTAATATCTGCTTTAGCAATCAACTCTTTTTGGTAAACAGACTTTCCGGATTTAATGTATGCGGGTGTTAAATACATATTCCATTTCGCATTATCCGACTTAGTAATCGAAACATGCTTTTTTTCGCCATAAGTAGGATCTTTCTCTTCAGTTGTGAGTCGAAGCATTTTTGATCCTTTTTCGATAGTTCCACCTTTTTTTGCATATGAATAGCGGCGTTTTTGGCCATCTGCACGACCACGACGCCACTTCTTTGCTTCACCAGTTTCCTTACCGTTTTTGCCGCTTTTACGAGGAACTTGCGAATAAGGTTTATATCGACGGACACCCCATTTCATTCCCATGACGCCGTGGTGTTGTACAAACTCCTCACCCATACCGATATGGTCATGTGGAGTTGCTCCTTTATAAACATCGCTCATACGCATCACACTCCTACATACTTAACAGCATACTTACGTCCGACGTACAAATGCTTGGCTTTAAGTTTCTTAAGCTCGGTGTTCTTGAGAGCGCCGTCACGTTTGTTAAGTTTCTCAGCATACTTAGTTGCGTTTTTTGTTTGCTTTCCAGATGCAGACATAGCTTTTCCAGCTTTTTTCTGCAATCTATTAGCTTGTCTATCTAACGATTTCGCTTTACGCTCGTATTTTGCTTCTTTAGTTGTTCCAGCGTTCTTTGCAGCCTTAGCTCGCATCTTATCAGCCTTTATTCTTTTTCTTGCAGATTTTGCTTGAAAACCGCCAGATTTAACTAATAATTTGTTAGCTTTTCTGTCCTTTTTGTAGAGAGTGTGTAAAGACCTTTCAGGACTTTTACGAACTCCCCATTTCATACCGGGAACACCATGATGGGAAAGATAGTTGGCATCACCAAGAATGTGGGTCTGGCCATCAGATCCCTGATAATATATCGTGTTCATTATTCCTCCTATGTATAGTCAAAAGTACGCATATCTCCCATACCTTCCAGAAACAACCCGTTAATAACACGTCTACCTCGATTCATTTTTCTAACTTTTCTAACGGTCAGAGTATCCTGTGGATCAATGACATAAAGAGGCCGATCTCCAATTATTCCTGCATCTGTAGTATCGATTAAAGCATTAAAACCTTGTCGCATAGCATACTCACGAAAAATTTGTTCCTCTGGGCGTATACCACTGCTTTTTTTGTAATGATATAAATGATCTATAAAATGATCATATAAGTCAGGAAAAGTTTTTGAATTAGGAGGTCGATCAGCATCCCATCCTTCCCCGTAACTATCAAATATAGCCTGACGAAAACCAGGATTCTTACTCTTCATCAATTCATTAAACATCCCGAATTGCTTCTTACTGGACGGCGCTTTAATTGGGGCTGTCGCTTCAAGAGCCATCTCGAACAATGAACTGGTACCACGCTCTCTACCCATAGCATATGCATATCTATGCTTATCCGCTTCTGTATATGTAGCATACGTATAATCGTTATCTCCGAACCCATTTTCAACAACAGTACTGATCCTGCTCAATATCGAGCCTGCCGGTAAATCGGTTGCCGGAATATCCATCATCATTCTACGTTTAAACTCTTTAGATATCTTAGCTTTTGAGGATTCATAGTTCTTTTGTCGCAAATACGAAATCGTAGCTCCAGTAGCGATTACTCCACCTACAACAGCTGCTCCTATAGCAACGTCCCTAGCTATACGCTTCTGGCGTTCTATGTCGTTAGCGGTTTTAGCCCCTTTTGATGCTGCGCCAGCAACTGCTTTTGCGAATCGTCCTAAAGCGTCGTGATTCGGGTTAAAGTGTTCTAAATAATCTTTATAATATTTCATCACTCGAACGCCTCTTTGTTCGCTTTAAATGCAACGTAGGCATCCATCAAAGCCGATACATTATCGATCTTTTCTTCTCTACGTTTCTTCAATAACTTTCTATTTCCATTTGTATCTTCTTGCACAACACAGTTCCCCATAGCGAACTTCATTAACTCTTCGTCGAATAAGAGCATTCGCTCTTCTGACATAATCTTAATTTCACCAAGTGGAACCGACTCTGTCTTAGCTCCTTGAGGAACTTTAACGATACCGAATGGGCCATTCTCACCTTCCCATCGTTCGACAAATTCTTTAGCATTATAGGGGTCAAATCCAAAGCAGAGCACGTCATACTCGTTCGCTACTATATGAGCATCTAAATCCTCATAGACTTCAATCATGTCAAGAACTGTTCCATCCATAATCACCAAACTACCCTCATTGATAAACTGCTGGTATTTAGTTCTTAAAGACCCTGGTAATTTATCAAGAGTTAATTTCGTGATATAGCTACGAGTCTTAACACCGAAACATCCATTTGGCAACGGGAATAAAAAAGTAAACGCGCAGAAGTCATCCCCTTGAGACATGTCAGCACCTAAAGCACATGGCATACCCCAATATGATTTTCTTGGATGCGGTAAAGTCTCCTCATACGTAAAGAAATACGTATACCCTTCCATCGGAATACCAAATCGTTTAGCAAGAATGTCGTTCCTATTTGCAGGGGCATTCTCAGCTCTTTCAACATCCAACTGATATGTCTCATAGCTAACCGTCTTGCCAATATTAGGATTAGCCTTAACCCACATCGAAGGATCATTAACTTCTTGAATGTCATCTAATTTGTAATACCAGATCGAAACATGCGGGTTGATGTAATCGCCTTTTAGGATTTCCATCAACTCCATCTTAATAGTATCTCCTGAGCCATTACGAACAGTACCTTCAGAACTCATAGCAACAATAAGATAATCGTCAATTTTCGAGGCCCCCTGTTCGATCGCACCGATTACATCTTCTCGAATATCGCCAGATAACCATTCATCAACCGTGGCGATCTTGCATCGCAAACCTTGAAGTTTATTGATGTTCATTGGACGAATCTCAAGTAGGGAACCGGTCAAGAAGTTTTCAATACCCTTCTTAGTAGACGCAAGCTTCTGTCGATTAGCCTTAGAACCTGTCGTGTTCTGAATAGACCCTTCCGTCAAAAACTTGAACAAAGGGCCTCTTGATCTTGTGATCGCCGTCCGTATAGGCGATAGAATTTCTTCCGATTGTTTCATTGTCGGAGCTGTTGTAATCTGATGGGTGGTGGAAACATCAATGTTGAGAAAGAAATTCTGAATACAAGATCCATACATGGACTTTGCCGCACCTCTAGCAACAATAAGATACTGTTTGTTAATTAACCGTTTCTTAACTTGTTTGGTAACGTATTGTCCACCTGTCCCACTCTCATCTGGTACCCAAACTTCTCTTTCAACAAAATAGTACCAACCAAATATCTGTTCAGACCACAGCTTAAATGTATCAAGAAGTTCAAGATTCTCGCCATCAGTCAGAGTTAACTCCTGCTCACAGAAAGCGATAAAACCATTAATAGCCTGGTCATCATACCATACCGCCGGATTCGCTATTAAATCGTCAATTCGGTTCATCTCCATTGAGATCTCCCGATTAACTGGAATCTCTCCCCGTAGCACAGCACCTCTAAACTTGCCGTAATAATACGGGGTTGCGATATTTGATAACATTTGGTTGCTCCTTTAAGTTAATGGAATTTTACTTTCTCTATTCATCGCTTTACGTCTGCGTTCCTCTTCTTTTCGTTTGCGTTCAGCTTCAGCCTCTTCTACTGCTTTATTTATCCGATCGGCTTCTGAAGTTTCCCATTCTCTAGCTTCCTTTATTCGACTTCTAGTCTTCTTTTCTTCTTGAAATCTCTTGTTTGCTTTTTCCCATTGGTCGACAGAAATTTCACCTGTAATCGCAGCAAACCATACTTCTTCAGGAGTTCCATAGCGCACAAGCCTCTTGGCATCTGGTGATACTTTTTCTCTATACGTTCCGTCAAGAACAGGTATTGGATTTTCATTCAAAGAGTTATAGATTTTTGCAAATGTGTTGTAACCACTTGTCACCGTCTGAGCCTTGCTATTAATATCGCCCATCGTCTTAAACATAGCATCTACTCGTTCTTTGCCCGTTTTCTTCTTAGGAGCAGTCATATCAGACAACTGCTTATTAAGCTGAACTCTTTGCATAGCGTCACGCATCTCATTATTCGTCAACTGATTGCTATGCTTCTGAATTTCTTTAAGATCGCCAGAACGAACAATTTTCTGTTTTTCCTCAGCACTCAACTGCTTAGGAGGTGCTGGTTTTGGTCTGTATAATCCTTTCTTGTTATTGGACTTAGCGCCCTTTTTCTTTTCGGAAGAGCCAGAAGATCTAGAACCTTGCTTAACCTTCTTAGCCGCGCCAACTTCTTTTCCACCATGATGTCCTTTGGGATAAGGTTGATATCGACGGACACCCCACTTCATTCCCATGACGCCGTGGTGTTCTAAATGATCTCTTTGCATCTTTATCTCCAATTGTAATACCTAAACATTCTCTTCGTCCCCAGGATCAACTGCCACGTTGAGCCGCCATTCTAACTTTTTAAGCTGATCGTTAATCGCATTAATTAGCGTTCCGGTTTGCGGAGGATCGAAATACATACGAGCCTGAAGGCAAGTATATGTTTTAACTGCCTCAAGATCAGTATCACCTAAAAAGTCTTCCCATTCTTCGTCTTCACCTGTGACCACGAATGGTTTATCCGGACCAACACCCAATTGATTGAGTTCAAAGAAAACCGTGTTGATTTGCATGATCAAATCTTGGTCGAAGTACGCGTAACTAGCACTTGGACCAATGAAATGTTTGACATCTTTTAGAATACTAGACATTGTTAACCTCACTACTTCCATAAACAAGTATCGTTTGGGGTTCTTTCAACTGGATCGGAATATAAAAGCGATGAATCACCATAGTGAATCGCATCGTGCGTCCTCTTAATCGTGCAAACTAGAAACTCTGGATCAAGAATCCAATCTTTTTTGTACGCGATGTCTTTCGGATCTATTGGATTCATATGGTGAATCAGAACTTTAACGCCATTTGGTATCTCTCTGTCGGAAAATGCAAGGTCGCAACAGTTGTCACGCACGATCACATAGTTTCTGATCTCGTGCCATTCGTTTGACTTATAGAATTTCTGATTCAAATATCGATCGAACCCAAATGTCGATCTTCCAACCCTATCACCCAAACGTAGATACTCATACCGTTCTTCAAACGTAGGAAGCTGGATCAACTCAGAGTACGTTCGGATCGTTTTCATCATTTCCATGACCACTATACACTCTCATCGCTGCAATAGCCGCTTCGTAAAGATCTTCGACCTTTCTCTGGGATTCTAGATTCTGAACTTTAGCTATAAGCAAGTCGTTCTCTCGTTTTAGTTTCTCAATTTCCATCTGAGCCTTCGTAGAACCGGCTCTGATCAGCGTTGTTGTCTCCTGAGAGGTCGCTGTTCTGTTCCGTAACCGTTCCTCTACGACGTCATACGCTAACGATATGAGTTCGTTCTCTCTTTCTTCAGGAGTAATAGCTGGTTTGTGTCTAGGTTTACCTGTGTTTTTACCCAAAACTACCGCTCCCTTCCATTAGTTTTATCGTACTTTGTGCATCGTTTTCTGGTACTTTTTAGAGCGTGAATAGCATACAATTTGTCGCAATGCTGAAAGGAGCAACTGCCCGGGAAAACAGCCAAAAAAGACATTTGCGAAAATATACTCACGCTCTAAAAAGCACCAGAAGTGTCCTAAAATATAACCCCCGGAGAAAATTTGAGGACCGGCGCGATGCATAGGGGGGGTCATTTTTGCGAGACCCCCCTATACCCTTCAAATCCCATATTTTTGTTGAAAACGGGCTTAAAATATAATATAACCTCCCATAGTGGCTTATATTTCGGTTATATTTGTAATTATATTCATTTTAAGTCTTAAAATCGTCTTCTTGAACTTTTTTGTAAATTCCAAGAAAATTGTAAGCAACTATCTCATTAATTGCGCGCTCGGTTTCGTTTTCGTTTTCAACATCACTAAGTTCATTAGAAACTTTTGCAATTCTTGCTAAGTAAGAACAAGTATGATAACCTTTTGATTCATCATACAAATACCAATCATCGAATTGTGTAAAAGGATTGAAAGGATTGTCAATCGTTGTTAGCATTGAAGACATAACAATCATTCTCCTTTCTTAGTTATGTTGCAACTCAACACCAAACTTCCTACCAAAAGTACAATCGGTGTTAAATTGCTATTACTTAAACAATAACCTATCAGCAACCACATTAATCGAATTCATTAAGAGTATTGTGACACTGTAGTAGTACTAACTCCCATCTTGTCTGCAATCTCTCTTTGTGTAAAGCCTGCTGCAGCTAATGCTCTTATACGACTTTGTTGTGTCGGTGTTAATCCTCTTTGATCTCTTGGCATTGCTCTTTGCTTAACCTTATCGATGTCTGCGCCATCTATAATCTCTTTTAACTTGGTAGGCGTAACTGCGCCGGATTGAATAGCCTCCCACTCCCTATCTGTAATATTGATAGTATAAGGCTTTTTTCCTACTCTATGCCGTGCTCCATCAAGCAATTGAGACTTAAGTCTTTTTACTTCATTGGCCTCCATGTCGGGGTTAGCGGCTCTTTTAGCAGATAGCTCCTTATTTGCGATAAGTTGAGCTTGCCTTTCCAAAGGTTTATTCTTGCGGTACTCATTTAATTTGGCATTAAGCGAAGCTACTTCTTGGGCATAGGTTTTCTTGGCCGACTGAGAAATACGGGGCATATCTACGGCCCGGGCCTCTTTTCTCGCTTCATTCCCTAGGGCCTTTAATTTATTAGCATGCTCTGCATATATTGCTTCCATTGCAGTACCGGGGTTTCTTTTTGAGCCACCACTAGTAAGAGAATATGCATCTGTTGCTTCATACATTTTGGAAGAAGTCATCATTCGGTTTTGCATCTTACCAGTCTTAGGATTGTAAAATTGTTTGCCTGTATACTGATAAACCTTTTCACCAGCTTTATATCTAGCCAGTTCATCGGGGGTCATTTGACTGGGCCGCTTTTCTTTTCTATGCGGCACGTCTTGCTGCGAAGAGGCCCTAGAAATTAAAGTGGATGCACCGCCGCCTGCTTTCCCTTGATACTTTTTAGATAGCTCCTTTATCCCGTGATCTATTTCGGACTGTTTCCAGTTTAGTTTGTGCTTTTCAGCATCAATAACCACCATAGAATGTTTAACAGCACGGGCTATTTCTTCGTCAGAAGCCCCGTGCAATGTCATGTCCGTAATAAGATTAGAAACTTTACCCATTTGAATACCCTTTTCGTTAGGGTTTTTGGAATTCATCACTGTCATTCCTTCATATCCAGGGTATCTTTCTTTAGGATCAAAATATTGCAACTCCCTCAATGCCGATGATTTGTTAGGATCCTTAACATCGATTCTAACTTTCCTATTTGTGGGGATAACAAGCACGAAATCGCCATCAAAATCAGCACCTGAAAGTCTACCAGCTACTTTAGGATTAATCCCAACTGCATCAGGAGCATTACCCAACAGTTTTTTAGCTTCTTTATTGTTATTATTAACTTTTAACTCCGCCAATTCAAATTTTCCACCATGCGGATATCGCACAAGAACAACATTTTCGCCATTTCTATAATTTGGAGCATAAATTTCAGTCTCCTTCATATTGGGAAATGGCAAAATAACATGCGTTGACTGTCTTGGCAAAGAAGCAGCTTGTAAATGAACTGCTTTCGCATCACAATCATCGGCAAACTGTTCTAATAGCTTCTGTTTAATAACCGGATTAGTTAAATTATTTATAGTATTGAACTCGTCTGCTTGATTTGCGTAAGTAAGACCTAATTGTCGTTTCGCCATAACAGTTGACTGTTTCGAAAGAAATTGAGAAGAAAGGGTTTTACTCCAACTAGCCCATTCTCCTTCTTCATTAACAATATTAATGGCAGAAAGCTTTCTTTCACCGTTTTTATCAATATAGTGTCTTTGTGCTAATTGAAGTTTTTCTTCTGGTTTTATAGTGGCACCAAAAGGATTGTCAGAATCCAATTTCATAGGTTTTAAAACCTGTTTCGCATCAGGATTAGGATCTAATAACGGAACTCCTTCTTTTTTATTCGTGTTGAATATTATATCAACACCAGGAGGCATTTTATCAGAATACATTGCCATTCCTTTTAAATAATGAGTCCCGTCAACCGCAATTCTAACCTGGGCATAATCGGCATTCCCTAAAGAAATATCGTCAACGCCTCTTCTAAGCTCAATAACGCCATCTTTTGGACTGTCGTAATTAACTTTAATTCTATCGGAACTAACAGAAACTGGCGGTTCAATATTAAGAATCGTTCTAGCCCCATCTTCAGAATATCCATCTATAAGAGCAATTTTATCTTTATTTTTTGCTAAATCTGCCCAAGTAGTATCGGGACCGCAAAGTACTTTTAATGTAGTTTGCTTGCCAGTACCTAATTGCTCAACATATATGTTTTCTGTGTGATAGCCCTGATCTTTTAACTTTGTAACCGCAGCTCTTAACATATTATCTGTTATGCCTAAACGATTGCTTACTCCTGCGCCAACATCAATGTATTTCTTTTCATCAACGCTAGTTTTAAGTAAATCCACAACATTATCACGCCGCTTGGCTCTTTCTTCAATAACCGGATTCAAATATGATCTGATTGTTGATTCCGAAATTCCGCCCATGCGGCGACCTATTTCTGTTGCACCTAATCCTTGATCTGCTAACCTTCTAGCATATGCAACATCGGCCGCTCTTTTTGCTGCTTTAGCATTAGAAAGCATATCACGATATTCGGTAGTACTTTTTAAATTTAAAGCCTTTGCTAATTCTTTCTGGTCTGTAATACCAGCTTTTTTATACTGTTCCACTCGATAAAGAAAACTGGTATCCCTTTGATGCCCATGTTCACCTGACCCCCAAGCATATCTTCCGGAATGAGGAGTTGCTCCGACATGAGGAGTGCCAGTATGAGATAAATAATCGCTCATTATAAACCCCCAACTTCCTGTTTCTCCAAAAGTTTGTCAAATATGATTATCTTTTCCATGATTTGTTGGATTTCATCAGGATCACCTTCTTCAATCACAATATCGTCCAATTGATAGATCCTTAATTCCATATCAATTTCGTAAGGCTTAAACCCGTACTCCAAACAAAAAATAGCGGCATAAACTTTTAACTGGTTCATGGAAGCCGGGGTTGAACCCGACTTGTAATCAAATATTCGAAGAAGTCTCTTTTTCTCATCAAACGAAATAGCATCAGCTGTCCCGAAACAAAATGGGGAATAATATAGAACTTGCTCTGGCGTCATTCGAAAACCTATTGAATCATTAACATACATGTTCAAAGTTTTCTTTGAACGAGCAAATTTCACACCATGCTGAATCGCCATTTGAGCGAGTTCATGCAGCTCTGTCCCTCTTTGGGCCGCTAATGCGTTTTCATACGAAGAAATAAGTTTTTCTTCATCGTAATTAATCCAATGGTATTTACTTGCACTAAGAAATGCATGCTTACCTCTCAGGTCGTAATGTTCTTTGAAGATCATTAAGTACCTCCTCTTTGTTCTCAGGATAAATAAAACGAGAAAATGACATCTTGTTCATTTTCTCGACATATCGCTCCTGATTTGGCTGCTTGTTCTTTACAAAATCTTCGTAACTTTTCTTAACTTCAAGCGTCGCCCACTTGTCGTTATAAAAAATAGATAAATCAGGTATACCCTGAATGTAACCCGAGTCATTTTTCAAGACCATTGAGCCAGGAAACATAGTTTTGAGTTCCTTAATGAGTTTCCCTTGAAATTCGTTTTCTCTCATTTTAGTTCCTTTCAAAAAATAAAAAAGAAAGAGAGTCGAAGTTACTCTCTTTCTCTTCTATTATAAGCCTTGTTTTTGACGCGAATAGAAAATAAGGGCTTGTTTAAACCGCAAACCCTTTTTCATTAAAGTTCTTTTTCTTATTTAATGCTTTCGCTATAGCCAAATCTATAGAAGAATTAGATTTAACGTGATAGTAATACAAATCTTGAAAAGGTGTGTTGCGTCGGTCTATTCTACCAGCCGCTTGTATCATAGTTTTATAACTATAATTTTGTGAATAGAATATTATCGCGTTCGTTTCGATACAATTCCATCCTTCTGCGCCAGCAGTGTATTGTACCAAGTATATCCATGAAGACGTGGAAGGCACAGACATATGTTTGTGTCCGTTCCATTCAGCACAGTAATAGCCCACTCTTTTTGCCATTGATCTAAGCAATTCGAGTTCATAATCAAAGTTGTAAAAGATGATAATCTTTGGGTATTCTTTGACAATTTTCTCAACCTCCTCTATTCGATTCGGATCACTGTTTACTATTCTTCTTAACAAATAGCATAAACCAGAAATATCTCTAACCGGCTCATCTTTATAAATATTGTATCGCTCTTTTATTGCAAACTTATAAGCATCTTTATCGTATTTACAGATAACAGGAAAATGATGTTGCTGCGTTTCCTTCTTGTATTCGATGTTCACAAGAATTTGCTGACGCAATTTAATAAGACGACCACCTTCTACATAACGATCTACTTTTGGAAATTTAGTAAAACTATTATAAACAACATGCCTTCTTATAAACTCCGTTTTATTCTTATAAAATCCATTCGCAATAAACACAGGAATATAATCCATCCACGTATCGCCAGGAGTGGCACTCAACAACACCCATTGATTCTTTCGTGTGATACTTAAAAATGCTTTTGTCCATGCTCCGTATCCGACTACACGCTGTTCATCGAATATGAAAAATGCTCCGACAATGCCGGTATACTTTTTAATGTTATTCCAAGAATCAACTTTAACATGATCCAAATCAATATTAAACGGCTCGAGCTCCTGCTCCCATTCATTTGTATCACGTTTTTTAGCTGTAGTAATAATATACAGATCGCGCGGAATGCGCATGGGAGCATCCTGACCTATATTATTGATCCTGATGCTCCCATCACACACATACTGATAAAAATATACCAGAGAGGTCCTAGATTTACCAGATCCTACGCCACCGCATAGTATGCACCCATTCTTCATTCTTCTAATAGCATCAATTTGGCCCTGATCCAAATTAATACCCATTTCTAAAATGGTACGTCGTCATCAACAGGACCGAAACTATCACCTTTTGGAATATGAGCATATTTCTTTTCAAGAGGATTCTCCTCAATAGTAACATACAGAGAATCCAAATATGCTGACATTCCAGTTCTGCCATCATCTTTCTGATACTTAGACGGGTTAATATAGACGTCAGCACTGATAATATCTTCCCAATCCAAAACGTCAATGTTCTCTTCATCAAGAAGGTTTTGTCTTTCAGATGTAATCAGAACAATTTTAGGTGACTTAAATCTGTAGCTAACTTTAACTTTCAAAAAGTACTTTTCTTCTTCACCGTTAAGTGGCTTAACGTTCCATCCTTCATCGAGTAATGTCGGAACAAGCTCATTTGGAACAACAACACAGAAGGAACGATCTCCCTCTGCGTTAAATCTTCCAGCTGCCCCTTTGAAGTTTCTAAACTTTCCGCCAAGAATTTCGGCATCTTCAATTAATAATTTGTCATTTCTAGCCATTTGTAATCTCCTTTCTAAAATGGATATTGTTCATCATACAATTGTTCAGAAACAAAGAAATCGTAACTCCCGTATTTCTCAATTTCTGTAACCGCGTCATCAACAAGATTTTTAAAATATGTTTTATCAATATCTTTCTCTTTTCCAAGAGTTTTTATTGTCTCTGATTCTAACCAGCGATACCCTTTTGTACCAGCAACGGCGTCGTACTTACCGTCCTTTTCTCTAAATAATATTCCTCCACCCTTTCCAGGTGCAATTGGACAGAATTGACCGACCTTTCCCACAAACGAAAGATTATGCTCACCTTCTGGTAACCCCTCGTTCATGTCCAAATACATCGCAGTTGTAACAGATTTAGTTTCGCACATATCCTCAAATACGATTTGCTCCTTCGAGAACAAATACTTGAAAATATACGGATGCGCAAATCGTTTGCCAGTAACCGTCCATGTCTTTTCGTGCCCTTGTACTTCTTCCGGTACATAACCGTAAATCATTTGACACCATGATTCTTCAGGATATCTCGCAACATAATCCGCATCGTTAATCTGACAAATACGATCATACGTAGCTTCATGCTCAAACGTGTAGCCGTACTTTTTAGCAAAATCGAAACAGAACTCCAGAATTTGTTTTGTAGCGTTTGCGATTTTAATAGAATCCGTCTTGATGGCCACAATTTTATACCCACGACTTTCTACTTCATCTTGAAGCGTTTTCATAAACAACGCTCCTCGTAATGCCACAATGTTGTTCTTATTTCGAATATCCCTAAACGGGTTATCAAACGATGCTGCGGTAAGCCCATACACACTATTGATTGCAATCTTAAGCGCATACGACAACTCTTTTGCTTTACTCTTATCCTCCAAATATGGAGCAAGCTTTCCATCCAGCATATTACGAGCAGTTTCATAATCACCGTGCTTAATAGCAATCCTTGCTTCTACAAGTTCTCTAAATCTCTGCGTGTATTCTCCGAACAGATTCATGTTCAAAATCGAATTTGGATGCAGACTTGCAACATCCAATAATGCAACATCAGAATATATACCTGGATTAGAAATGATGTAGCCACCACGACCAACATCAGTCCCTCTATACATGTTCTTTCCGTCAACAAATTCATAACCTGGAAATGTTTCTGACAGATCAACATAATTTAACTGCGGATGTTTCTCTTTCCCAAATATAATCCTCGTTGTGTTAGCATTAGTAGTATCGTTCATAGACAACCCGGACAAATCTGACAAGATCTCTCTTGCAAGAAAATCACCTTGCAGTTTTTCGAATACCGCTTCAGTGGCAATAACATCATTCGAACAATATTCTGCAACAGTGTCCCACATATCTTCCGGAACTGGCTCATCCCATCGAAGGCCTAATTCTTGATGATGTATACCAAGTTCAATTTCCCATTTCTTAAGACCCTGCTTTTTAGCTGCGAAATCATACACATCGGTATAAGACATGTTATACGCATTGCCAAATGATCCATTTCTACTGTTCTTAATTATCTTGTTAGACAACTCAAACAATTGTTCGTTATCATAACCGAGTATTCTGGCATACAGAATATGATTGTCATACTTCCTGTTGTTAAACCCAACCAGCCTATAATTTGTCAATTGAGTAATATCTGTTGCTGTAGGGTTGATCAGCTTATGAACTTGTTCTTCCCCACGCTGCTTCCAGCACACAACAAACAAATTAGGAAATACTTCAACGTCAAAGAAAACAATCGGAGCTTCACTGTCCTTTGTTGCATCTCCTTCATTCACTGTTTCTGAACAAAAATGCATTTTGCTCACTTTAGACAAACAATATGACGATTGATTCGTACTATTAGCCGCAAACTTCAACACAGCCGGTCGCATATCTCTAACGTCATACTCCATGCCAGAATTATACGCTTCCTCCAATGTATTAAATATAAAGTCAACGCTCGGTTTAGTTGCCGGAGCGTATTCTTTGTTAAGATTATTAGTTATCAAAGTGCGAATCGCTTTTTCGTTCTTCACACCATCAAAATTTACCACGTTCTTCCCTCCTTTCAATGGAAGACCGCTATTTATAGTTGCTATCGGAATATCATTACACTTAGTCAACTTACGTCTTAAAGACGAATTGCCTGTAAACACCTTAACTTCAATGTCAGTATCATAAATACGACTCAACTGACTAGTATCGCCTTGATAAATATAATGCAGGTGGATTGCTTGCCCACCTTTACTTATCTCGGCATATGTCTTTGGAAATTTGTTAGCCGCTTCCATGTTCAAAGCCAAAGATTTATTACCGTCCGCATCTTTAATATCAAGATCCACAACAATATGATTATTTGGTATCATGACATAATGAAGTTTCGTTGTATCAAGATCCTTAAGTTTAGTCGTAACATCATCCCATTTCATAACGGGTTTTTCTTCTGCGTTTCCATACTGAGCAAAACAATCAGAACAATCCACATCAAATATAGAATGCGTCTCATTAAACGCAAGCCAATCTTTTACAACTGACTTTTCATTTGTTCGATCTGTTTTCTCATAATAAAATTTTTCAGTCTTAAACCCGATATAAACATTTCGATAATGTTTATCGCCAACCACATACTGCTCTTTATAGTCATCAAAATAATTCTTCAACTCAACTCGAACAGCCCTCATAGGATATGGGTATACTACTTTCGCATAATCGCAATATGTCTTATACATTCCCCAAACATCTTTAAGCGTAACAAACTCAGATTTCTTAAACTCGTCGTAATAACTTTCTACGAAATCATAAAAATCATTCGTCGCACTCATCATGTCTTTAGGAATATACTTTTCATAGTACGCTTCTCCCATTTCCTGATACACTTCAAGACAATGATACGCTATGGCACCAAGTTCGAACTCGATCTTTTTAGTCAGATCTATATACTCGTTAAACGGTACTTTAACGCCTGTTGGTCTGACATCAATTAGTCTTCTCAGCAATCCGGATTTTGCTTCAGTGATCTTAACCGGTTTGTTTGTTCCCATAAACAAGAACGAATTGAACTGAATATCATACGCGCTCTTAAACTTCTCATTCATTTCCATCCGTTCATGAGACACTATTGAGTTCAAACGAGTATTATCTTCGATCCTGCTTAAATCACCATCGTGCTGAATCGCAACTAACGGATTCGATTTTAATGACTCCATTGCGAATTGATTATTTGCAGATCCTAATGCCTTGGCATCAAACTTGCCGCAATATCCTTCGAACAGTTTCTCTACAATATTCAATATTGTAGATTTTCCGGATCCTGCAGAACCATAAAACACTAAGAACTTTTGGATCCTTCTCGAATCACCCGCAATGATTGAACCAATCGCCCATTCAAACTTAGCTCTCTCTTCAGGAGAATATAATACCGAAACTAACTTGTCGTAGTTCTCAATTGATCCTGGTTCTAAAGAATATGGTAAACGTTTGCTTACAAAGTCTTCCTTTGAAACTTCAGTGTTCTTAAAAGTTATTTTAGAATCCAGTTCTTTATACTGATCCCGCATCTGCCTTTGAACATATTTGTGCCATCTATCGATACTACCCGAATCTGAATCCCACATATATTTTGGAGAATATATCATCCCCTCAAAATCCCTGCTAGATAATTCATCGGTCTTTTTACGTAATTCTTCATCGATCAATTTGACAGCGGTATTTTCATCCTTAGACCACATACCCTCTTTTTCATCCCATATGGCATAGAAGTCACTACCTCTGATCATAAGATCCTTAAACTCGCCGATTTTAAATTTAGGTCGTATCTCTGTAACGTTTCGTTTTGCTTGATTCACGGAAATTACAAGAAAATCCAACATTAATCCATCACCTCCTTGTAATTACCAAAAAACCAAATAAAAAATGGTAAGAACGCGCTATCCACAATTCTTACCAATTAACCAAATAAAAATTGGATTTAGGCCATATTTAATCGCCGGTACCAAATAACCAGATATATTATACATATTAATATGTGATAAAAAAATTAATAATATATATATAATATGGCCCTAAAAAGTGCAATTTTCCGCAATTTTCGTCAAATTTCCACGTTTTCAAGCACAAATTGTTGAAGTTGATACCAAATTTCCACTTTTTTCTGGTCACCCTTACCACTTTTTACCGGAAAAGGACTCCCCTTACCATCTTTTTGGAACTCCCTAAATATCCAAATTTTGACAATTTCGTCAACTTTTTCCTTTTCAAATCGCCAATTTGGGTATTCAGTTAGCCCTAAATTCTTCAACATCAGCCAAAACCACTGGGCAGTTCGGTCTCCAATTCGAGAATCATACGTAATTTCATGCTCCCAATTATGGGCTAAAGCAATTAAAACTTCAAGAACACTCGCTTCTTTCCACTCAAATTCGGGACATGGATTGCCATCATAATAATTGACATACTCATATCGTAATCCAAGACCGTCTAATGCTCTGTTGGAGTCCATTTCAATCAGCCAAACAAAGTCGGTATCAAACAGTTCCCATAGCATTTCGTTGTAATCGTCGATGAAATATCCCGCTCCATCGACTATTCCGAGCAACCATAAATAGTAATTATTCAAAAGTTGCTTATTCTGCATATCTTTATCTCTCTGGTCCACTTCCAATTATTTTAATTACCTCGTAATCGATACCTAATTTCTCATTTCTCACATAAATAGTATCATCAGAATATCCGTGAAGCAAATTTAAATTGTCTTTTCCGACGATTTCTTCGTCGTTCGGAACCAGTTCGCCATTTTCATACAGACATTCTGTTTCCGTATAATATTCAAGCGTCACCTTATCGAAATCTTCGTCATCGACTACAAAATCTTCTTCCGGAATTCTATATGGCTGCCTACCATCCACAATTTCCACCTCTTCTTTCTTCCCGGAATAATTTGTAACGACCTTCTCGTATTCCGTCATATCTTTCTCATGTCTTTCAACCTGAGCTTTCTTACTGGAATCCGAATCTTCATGTGTCTTCTTTTTAACGTATTCTCTCATGGCCTGAATCTCTTCATTTGCCATTTCTTCGTACTTTGATTTAGCAAGAAATGTCGCCAGGCCGAACCCAGCGACAAAACTTACTGAACCAACAATTATGGTTCTAAGCATATTCCACCTCATTTATTGCATCAATCTTGTTAAATATAATACCATCGACATTTGGATCGATCATGATCGTATCTTCCATAAGTTCCTCGTCATATACAGTCCGAGGATTCAGAGCAATATAACCATCACCATCTCCATCAAGAGTCCATCCTACGATCTGCCCATAACTTGTCGCAGGAACACCCAAACATCTTCTGGCATCATTTAATGTCACGTATCTGTATGCTTTAAGCTGCGTGTTAAGAGAATTCTCAACAGATATGATGAAATCGAGAGAATGTAAAATATCACGACTATCAGGTATATGCACAGCTTCTCTACAGAAGTTGATTTGATAGTTGATAGGTTCGACTCCCTCTTCAATTACCTCACATTTCATCTTTTTGTTTTTGACTTCACCTGTTTCTGGATCAACAACTTCACGATCGATCTTCTTCATAACTGATCCAGTTAAATATCTCTGATCAGCTTCTTCCCCCTGTTCAGCAATTACACGAGACCGATACATTCTAAATGAGCCTTCTAAAGCCCCATATGCTGCAATAACAGCGCTATAGCGTCTATTAATAATATTATACCCGCATAATATGCTAACAACAGAAACTCCTCCTAATAACACAACGGGGGCAATATTTCTGATCATGCTACCAATAAATACCCCGTGAACTTTCTTAATATCCTCTTCAACATCCGCAGCAGGATATACTTCGCGATCAAGAATATCCATCGCGTTGTTTATCTTCTGATAATCTTCCTGCGCTGCTTCCATAGCTTCCTCACATTTTAATGTTGCGCGCACAGCACCAACAGTTGTAGCTGCACCACCAACAAGCCCAATCCCGAGAAGGATCTCAGGGGCGTGCTTTGACACAACCCCTGCGACCTTGGCTCCTCCTGTGATAGCTTGCTTACCAATATGTGCTACCAAACCAAGATTCATAGTTTATCTCCTTTCTAATCAAGAGCCTCAGCTCTAGGTAAATCTATAACGTATCTGTTGCCGTATGTCCGCTTCACGCTTACACCGGCTAATGATCTCCAACCCCATTTCTGATCAGTATACTTCGGAGTTACACCAATTGCAGAATAAAAATCACTGACCGACGCATTACCATACACTTCAATCAGTTCGTTAAGCTGGCTTAATACTTCCTCAGCATCGTCGCGATACTCAAATTCTTCTTCTCTGAAGTCCCGCATTGCCTTTCTGCTTACTGATCTTGCTTGACTAGAGTTCCCACTTGAGATTCCGTGATAATTGAATCTGCTGCCGCCTTTGTTTCCCATTACTGCACCAAATATAAGCATGTCTGCACCATCTTTAATGATTCTGCTTACTGCTTCTTTGATAGTTGGGATAAGAACATCCAGCCAAATATAATTCTTAACGTTCTGCATGTCATCTGCAAGTAATGATCTGGCGATTTTTTGATGAATCGGCCGTTCTTTTGATGTTACAGAACCAGTGACGACTTTATCAACCTGTCGCCTTTCTTCCTCTTTTGCTTTTTCTTTAGCCTCTTTTTTAGCTTTATGAGAATTTGGCCTGTACAGATCAGCATTCATCAATTCGTTTTTGTCTGCCATTACTTCGCCTCCTTCCCGTGAACCATCTTGTACAATTCCACAAGTTCATCCATACCTTTCTCCATGCTGTCATTGCATTTGTCACATACCATGCCAACTAACGCCGCCTCACCGATAATTAAACAAACTTTATGTGCTACGTTTAACGAAGTTGGCTGTATGAGTCGGTTTATTGCCTGCCCCATAAGAGATGCTATCCCGATATCTGCTATGATTTGGGCAACGGTCAATCCTGCTGTTAACATTTTTCCTCCTTTCATTAAAAAGCAAAAGAAAAAGACCCACATTTATGTGGATCTCCTCCTTTGACAAATATCATCTACTTTTCGTCAGATTCCTCTTTTGCTTTTTCTGCTGCTTGCGCCAGGATCTCTTCACGCGCTTTCTGCTTTGCCAATTTGTCTGCTTCCTTGTTGAGCTTTCTCTCAATTCGCTTCTGTTTGGCTATGGTGATCGGGTTTTTACCTTTTTCGTCAAGTTTCTCACCCACATAGTGGAAGAGTTTCTTGCCTCCTTCATAAACACCGACACCAGCAGCCATTGCTAAGCAAATAAGTCCTGCTCCTGCGCAGTCTTCTTTTGACCAGCCTTCGCCGTTTTCGATTTCCGGTTCATAGTTTGTGTTTTCATTGAAATCAGCCATTTTGATTCCTCCTTTTAATTTTGACTATTGATAACTATTTTGTCATTATATGGCTTGTATATAACGCGAATGAAAAAAGAAAGGAACCTGTTTCCAAGTTCCTTTCAAATGTTTTAATCATCTTTGTCATTCATTCCGAGCCATCTACCAAATATGACCCACAATGCCAACGCTATAATAAAACACTCAAATAAAAACATTTTTTACCAGCTCCTTTCTTCTTGTAAAAAATATCAATACCTTCCATTATAAGCGTTGTAGCTGACGCGAATCAGTTTTTTGGCTGTTTTTCATCTTCTACCATGCCTCCAGCATCAGTAAATGCGTTTGCGAATTCGACGATGTTGTCATTTATAGCTTCAGCAGTTTCTTCAGAGTTACTAACAGCTCCCAAACTCTTAATAAGTTCTGTACTTGTATCGATGACAGACTTAATAAGAGCATTGCGCTTTCTTTTTGCTGCACTATCGTAAATTACTTTATAGACAAGTGCCCCGGCGAACCCACCGAGAATAAATGCAATATATGGACTCATAAGTTTTCCTCCTAATAAATATCATTTACCAGAAAATTGTGTATTTGTAATCGAAAACATCTGAATAGAAGCCCATCCCCAGAGAGGATGGACCTACCATTCAAAGCTTATCGGCAATATAGCCATCGTGATTGAAATCGAGCAGCACTACAGGCTCATAGCCATTGACAAATCGGTGAGATGATTCTTTGTAACAATCAAATATACCGAAGTCAATGACGTTATCGCCAAGTCCTTTGATCCACCCGCACACGGACCCACCGTATGTCTCAGGGATGTCTAATGCTCTATAAACGTCATTCAAGAACAAATATCCCTGCCTATCAAATTTCTCCTGCATTCTGCCCATCGTATCCATAAGGAATTTCAGGTTTTCCTCTGGGTTTTTACTGAAATATATGGATGATTCACAGAAAAACTTAGCATGTTCATTCCAATTAGGTTCTGGCTCAGGCGGTTCAACAATCACAGACACTTTGTGAGTTTCACCATCTTCCATATTACCGATTTCAAGTTCGCCAAGATCATAATAAATCTTACGCTCTTCTTCAGAACCCATCACTTCTTTCATTTTATTGCGGTATTCCTGGTGTTCAATTGTCAACGCCTTATATGCCCCAATAACCGCAAGATTCCTAGCTTTTAAGATATTGTGACCGTATAAAATGCTTCCTACACCGAAGCCGATGAGTAAAGCTGACGGGCCATAAAGTTTCACCCAATTTACTCCTCCGGAAATATAACCTTTTGTCAGCTCCTTGCGATAAACTTTTTCGCTTGCTATGCCACTTTCTCTAACGCTTTCGATTTTAGCTCTGTTTTCGGCTAGCACTTCATCCGCCTTCAGAGTTGCTTTACAAGCTAACACACTGCCTGCAACCACTCCCGTACAACCAGCAATTGTCATGATTGTTGGGAGATTTTGCACGACAGTGCGTCCAATGCTACGAAATATCATTCTTTACCTCCTTATAACTTGTCGTAATCGATCATTGGTTCGACATCATAATCGATAATCGTACATGGTAATTCTTCCGGTGTTGGTGTCTTACATGTACGATTAGTTACAATTGATATGGTTGGATCTCCAAGATTGTCGTTGATATCACAAATGTTCCACCCGAGTAAATCCCCGACGTCACATTTTGGAATATCAAGAGCATCATAGAAATCATTCAATGACGCGCACATATCTCTCTGTGCAATCCTTGTAACTTCAATTTTTGCCCTCTCAACCGCTTCATACGAGCTGTAGAAATACCTGGCAGTGAATGAATCCATGAACAGAATATCACCATACTTTGTCCGGATAACATTTAGGCCGTCTTTCCTCGGTGGATTTTTTGCAATTCGTTTTTGGGCGACCTTATCTTTGATTTCGGATTCCCTATTAGTGCCGTATTCCTCCAGTACCTTTTCCTGATACTCCTCAAATCGTGTGTTGGCAAACGCATAAGCCGCTGCAAGTGCTGCCTGCTTCTGGATATGCATATTATGCGCTCCGAAAATGCACGCAACTGTCCCAGCACAGATGATTGCCGGGGGAATATAACGTGGAACAACAACTTTTGCCTGCTCTTTTCTTGTTGGTACATGATCGGAAGTGTACTCGAGTTCTTCTAGCTTCTTAGACGCAATCAATGTTGCTCTACCAGTCATGATTGCGGTTGCAATTACTCCGACTCCACCTCCAATTGTCAGAATAGTAGGGCCGTGTTTGATTGCAAACCGACCAACACCGCGTGTTGCTTTAAGTATTGGTAATTTCACAATGTTACCTCCTTTTTACCTCTTAAACTAAAGCGAAAAAATATAGTCCTTGCATAAGGATCTAATCAAATAAAAAAGAAGCAGTTTATAGTCATGCTTAGGACTTGGGGGTTTTTACTTTACGAAACTTTCAATTCTGTCATCAGGATCGTAATCATCGTCTACTACTTCCACCTCAGGGATCTCGAAATCTGAATCACTCCATGACTCGACTTCAGATTCGATGAGTGCTGCTCCTCCCATCCAAGCTGCTGTCATAGCACCACTCCCAAGCAATACTGTACCTAATGCTGCTGTGGTCTTTACAAATCCTGCTGGGTTTTCTTCATCGTGCCCATCCAGGATTTTGTTGCAGATCTCACATGCACCAGTAAGTGCTACTAAGCCTGTTCCAAATGCTGCTAATCCTTCGCCTGTAACTTTCAGGATTCGCTTTGCCCATACCTTCATCTTCAGTTCTGCCAAAAGGTCTTCTTTTGTAACTTCATCGATCTCTGGTTCTGTGCCAAAAATAAACTTCTTACTCATTTTACATTCTCCTTTCATTTGACTAGGAATTCGATTTCAGATAGTACCCCTATCTATTAAAGGGGTTGTTAATGCCGCGAAATATCATTCGTCTTCTTTAGGAGTTAATTTTGGTGTAGACCGAGTGAAGTATCTTTCGGTATAAGTTTTCTTAACTTTTGTCCCATCTACAGATGAAGTCACGTTTCTCCCGGATAATTCCCGTAAACTGAGATTTATCTCATGCAACTCGTATATGAGTTTTGTCTTAAATTCCTGATCTGTCATGCTACTCATCCCCCAATGCAATTTCTTTTTCGTATTTAGATATAACGTGCATACGGATAATAAGATCTTCATAAGCCTGCATCAGATCATCCGGTGCTTCCCTGTAATCCGCTTCATCTGACTTAAGCTTTTTCATAAGATCTTTGGCCATCTGGATCATGATGTGTGATCTTACCGAAGCGGCCTCCTTGTTCGGGCCTTTTTTTGGGAAATAATGCCTTGGGAAATTTTCTCCCATAAGTAAGTTTTTGTTTGTTGATGTGTCACTCATTTTCTTTACCTCCATATTGTTTATAAATATCATTTTTCTTCCCACTCAACTGGTACCTCTGTTCCTTCTCTAGCTCCTTCTTCCAAACAGTAGCAGCATGGAATGCGCTCTTCTCTGACATCAAGCCCACTCCATCCTTCTGTGCTGCTGTATGTTCCTATATCCGGATTAAACATTGTTTCCGGATCGAAATGCTTACATGTTATACAGTATTTATCAAATCTAACTTCCTTAATATTCTCAGTCATATAATCACCTCCCGGGACATCCTTTATCGAATAAAATCGGATCACCAACACCAACTAATTGTTCCTGAGACTGATGATACTTACATTTATGTTTTTTAACGATCTTCACAGGATATCCGAGTTCTTTCTCGATTTCAGCCACGGTCATTTCTTTAGGCTCTATTTCTGATCTCTCCCAACACCATTTGTAATCTATTAATGGGGAAGCATGGTCGCATTCGTCATTAAAATATAAACGGTCCTCGATCGTAGCATCCTTAACTGATTTATATATTTTCACGATATCGTAATCTGGATTATAATCGTCTACAAAGTTAAAACTCCTGCCTTTCCATTTAAGATCTTCGTCCCAAAAGAACAAATGGCAATGATCGAAACCGTTTCCTGAAATGTCAACAAAAAGAAAACCTGTGCTTTCTTCAAACACCATGAGTTTAGTTCCGTTTCTGAGTTTTACGACCATTCGATCGCCAATTAGTCTTCTCTTATCGCATTCAGATGTCATGTTTTCCTCCTTTTCAATATGATCGAATATGAATTTTCTGAGCAATCTAATTTCTCGCTCATAACAATTCATACAATCACCACCCCAGTAAAATTCCTCAATCTATATAACTGGCCCGTAATGCAGCTTATGATGCTCGGACCATCGCTTGCGGATGCGTGGTAAATATAATCCTTCTTAGCAAGCCATTTACCATTTTCGAACCATCGGCCATTTCTTAATTCAAGCGTCATCTTCTACCTCCTCGAAATCAAATACGCATAATGGAACCATATCAATATCCCAATTCATTTCAGATGGGTCTTTGATTCCAACAGCATCCGTGAGCCGTTTCTGCGCGTCTTTATTAAGATCGCTAAAGTAAATATCAAAGCTTCTCATTTCTTACCTCCCTTTTTAGTCGCCTCTATCACAGATCTTAAAAAATTGTTTAACTCATCAACAAGAGGTCTATCTAATACTTTTTCTAAATCCTTATCGATAAACTCCAAATGATCAACAACTTCCCTCTTAAATGCCGAGTTTGAACCATAGATTCTCTTAGCTACTGCATAAGCAACTACCGAGAAAATATCCGCTTCAGGATCATCCGGAGATTTCTTTACTACCACTACATCACCGTCTGCAAATATAACAGTAGTCGCGTTCTTCCTAGGATTTGCGACTACTTTTTTGATTTGATATTTTTTAGGCGTAACATGCATAGCTTCTCTACTTCCTCCCTTATATAAATTAACAATTTGATCATAGAAATTCTTATCTGTAACAGTAATCTCTGCTGAAAAACCTCTAAACGGGTCTATTTCCGTTCTAATGTTGCTAATAGAAACATTATCAACATATCCAATACTTTTACTCGTTGTTGCGTCTCTAAAAACTAGATCATTGCTGAGAGTTCCTGTCCAACTGGTATTGTCATAACAGACATTAGTATCTATCGTTTTCATCATTTTTCTCCTTTTCATTATTCAATTTATCATAGAGATTATTTAGAACCTCTATTAAATGCTCATCATCTTCAGCAAGCCATGGAAATTCTAAATCGTCAAAGGCACAACTTATTGCCAATCTTTCCTGTCGCATTTTGATGCACATATTATTTAGTATTACGTTTTTATTAAAACTAACTACTACATCCGGATGATGAGTAATCCATACAATAAACTTGGTCATTCCTCCATCTCCTTCTCAACACCAAATATAATCCTATCTGGTCTTACCTGTTCCACATGACCATCGTCAAATTCCACAATACCCACTACCTGCTGAACGCCTTTTGACAAATCTGCCCACCGGTGAAACCATGCCTTTCGATCCTGGCGTTCTTCTTTGAGGCCGGATTTCTTGGCTTTAACAATGCATGGACGATAGAAATACCCACTATTCGCACCGGTCATATCCACAAGTTTGTCAAGTCGAGTATAAATATCGAAGTTCATATGAACCAAAGCTCTTGTTACACCGTTTATAGCCTCGATTTCTTTTTCTATATAGGTATCGTTTTTCTTATTGCTTTCCTCATACAGTTCAATAAATTTCTCTGTGGGATTTGAATATTTGATCGTGAAACCGTTCTCATCTACCTTGACTTGATCAATTTCTGATGATAATTCAGGTTTTACATAACCGAATTCCACACCGGGATTTTCGTTAAATTCGAATGTGACGTTAGTCTCCGGCAAATATAAGAACCATCCGCTTTTTGTTTCGCGGACCCTCATCTTTTCACAGATATCGCTGTGCCAACCAACCAGTTTATCTTCATCTGTTGCGTCGTTACACAGCACGTTTTTAACTTCCCACAGAGAAATATAATCCCCATTCTCTCTGAACTTCTTTAGAATCAGATTCTTGTAATACGTGCCAGTTTGCTTGCTTATTACTTCAAACTTCATTTATTGCTCCTTTCTCATAATCTATTTACTCTCTGCGCTATGGTTCTTGCATGCTCTATATCTGCCTCGCCTGGTGCGCGAACATAACAATCCAAGCCATCTAAAGCTGTCTGTATGAGAACATCATTTGCTCGAGAATATCCATCTACAACGGTTATGATGTTTTCTTTTTTATGCGCGTATCGGCCAAGCTCATACAAAGTAATAGGCTGAACACTTTCGCTGGCATCAAAAAAGCATGTGAAGATGTCACACGCTTTCAAATATCGATGCTCCCATAAGATCTGTTCATACTCTTTTTCCGGTGACAGATCTCCGAAATCCTCTCTTCTAGGATTGTAAACAATGGCGTTTTTAAGCTTTGGGTAATATTGTTCAAAACACTTAAGATGATCGATCACATACTGCTGCCAGTTATGGCAATTTGTTATGCCACCAGCCAGGAAGATTTTAATATGCGATGATGCATAATTCTCTGGTGCTGTTACTATTTTCATTCCTCGCTCCTTTCCAGGCTTTCTAATAGTCTTTTACATTTATTTAGGTTTTTACATGAAAATGATCTGTGGAATATTCTTTTATCACACCAGAAATCATTGGCAGCGTATAGGGTTTCTAACTCAATATCAAAATCATCGCACTTTTCCCAGCATCCTGCCTTCGCTATTGCGACATCGATCTTTGCATAATCAGACATTGATCTTAATACCTCCTAAAATACAATGACAAATACCACTTCCTCCGTTTTTCGGATGATTACTACAATTTCTGCAAGCAGGCGGTATCGATTTTTCTTGCAGGGCTTCTATTGCCATATTGTATGCTTCGATTTCTCTCGCCTTTGTCTCTGATATTATATTGCTTGATACCGTTGGTCTAATTAACAATAACATTGCTTCTTCATTTGTCAGTTTCATCAGTTAACCCTCCAATACACAGGAATATAAATAGGTTCCGCTGTATCGTCTACATACGGAACCTCATACGTTAAGCTTTTGTAGCTATTCTTATGGCTGTAACCGTTTGATTTGAACTTGTCGTAAATATAAAACTTATCTGAGCCTTTCTTGACAGTTATATACTCGACGTATCTTGATTTGTTTGATGTATAGATTCTGCAATCTGTGATCCATATGATTCGACTTGCCGTTCCTTCAGGAAGCGACTCATAAACCGGGATCACCACATCGATATCCATCCTATCCCACAACGTATTGGATTCTTGATTGGTTTTCACCATGGAATGTATCTGGTTAACTACTTTATTCAGATCCACCACATATGACGGTGGTACTTCTGGTCTTCCTGCCATTATTTTCTCCTTTCATTTCTTATCCAATCGAACATTTTTTCTTGGCATTTTGGGCATAGATCTATGCGATCGTAACCGATATAATTACGACTCCAGAAACGTTGCTTAATAACGACACGATCCCATGTGTTTTTATCTGCTATTTCTTTTTTACAAATGTCACATATTCTATATGGTTTCACCTTCATTATGATTTCTCCTTATATGGTGGTACTTCTGGTCTTCCTGCCATGATTTACTCCTTTCTACTCCTCCTGTGGAATAATAACTAAATTGCACCAATCATCGCTATTGAATATGTAAGTTTTTTCGTAGCATACTATTGTTAGTATTTTTGTATCCGAATCTATTCCATAATCGCCAGTCTCTACATTATTGAAATGTACTGGATTTCCAGATTTTCTAATAACATCAATGTTCACTTTATTCATACTTCCTCCTTTACTGGAACAACATTAGTCATCTTCCTGGCCTGATCTATTTTCCAGGAATAATATGTTCTGTCTATATCGTCCCAGCTTTCCATCTCACACAAAAAGGCCATATTGCAGGCCATGTGCTTGTAGTGTTCTATTCCGCTTTCTTCATCTACACCATGAGGATCGTCCAGATATGCCAGGAAATGCCTGAATAGCGCGTCCCTATACCTCTGAGGATCCACTTGCTTCCAGTTATCAGGTCCTCCTTCCGGATACTTAGCATTACCATACTCACGTACCTCACAAATATCCTTTATGATCTGACGCGGAACTAATGTGAGTTTGAGTTTTCCTGCGTCGGCTTTTACTGTTTGATCGTTCATGCTTCCTCCTCCATAACTTTATCCAATTCTACTTCAACCACACGAAACATCTCTAATATGCCATCGTTATAATAGATCTGTCTATTAATGAAAACATCAGGATCCAGATCAAGATGTCGGCCTACTTTGTGCATCTCGCCAGCAGTTACAATAGTATCTTTTGTAACATACGCATTTCCGCTCTCAATCGGCTTGTATTCTTTTATTGCTGCAATAGCAAGTTCCCAGGTAGAGAAAATACCATGAAATACATCAGCCTCATATATTCCTTCTTGTTCCGTATCTATTACGTCGCTTAACATCACATAATATTTGTTGTTCATTTCCTTGCTCCTTTCAAAAATATCACTCATACGTTTCGATCATCTCTTCAATAACATCGTCTTTATCACCGTACTTTGGGTCCCAGACTCTTTTGATGTACATATGCCCTCCATCAACAGCCATGGCTCCACACTTACACCATTTGAAGTCATGACGGTATTTGGATTCCACGATATCACCGCAGATCTTGCATTTTGCCCGGTTCCGAAGTACTTCATCTGTCTTCTTCATAAATATCACCTTGCTCAACGCGTTCCCAATGATCTTCATCCACCCATGCGTCAACGGTATAAAGTCCATTAGGAAGCAACTCGTAACTGCATTCATTACAACCATAGCCTGGAGCACGCAGATCTATATAATCTCCATTAAAAACGGTATCCATACATGCGTCCCAAAGTCTGAATTTCGCAATAAACAGCACTATTTCTCTTCCTGTGATTCTTGGTTCCATTCTTCTACCTCGCTTTACTCTCGTAACTATACATAAACAAAAGACCAAATAATGCTATCCACCAATGGTTAAATTGCCATGCAAGAAAGATAAATCCAGCAATTCCGATAGCACTCACAACAAATGCTAATCTCATCACTCTATCTCCTTTAACAACCTGGATTCGATATAAGAGCCTCTCCCAACATCAACTAACAACTTTCCATCTAACACATACCATGAACGTCTGTGAATTCGGTCCATCAAAGTGTCTGATACCTTTTCTAAAATATGTTTTCCTTCTATAATTCTAGGCCTACCCCATGCGTCATATACAACTTGGGAGGCCGAATCGAACACATACTGCTTCCCGGTTTCTTTTCTATTCATTGCATACCTCGCTTTCCAATTTGGAAACTGATTCATAAACGATAACAGCATTGATCATCTCTTTAACGGTATTAGCTACGGCTTTCTGTAAAATATCATCTGACACCGTTACGTCATAAACCGATCCTCTTCTCGCCATACCTGCTGAAACGCAGTCGACCAGTCTTTCGACCACATCTATCAAATCAACATCATCTGGAACACGATCATTTAGATGATGTCTTTCGGCTTTAACATGCAAGTTGTACCATTCCATATCGGTAAAAGGCTCTTTGCCGTCTTCGATATTCGCCTTCATATCGTCATAAAACATAGTCGCATACGGCTCCGACATTTTTGTCCAATCGTGGTGCGATACACGTTCTAACATCTCATCGCAAAATGATCTAGTAAGACGTTTGACATCATTAATATGGCTTTCATTTGCGTCATTAAATTCTTCTCTGGTCGGCATATGATCTGCAGTTCTTGTGTCTCCAAGTGTTTTCTTCTTAATGAATACTTTTTCCATTACTTTACCTCCTCGCCGTCTTTGCTTGCGGGTATCTCGTCAATAATTACTGTTCCTGTTGAGCAATATATAATGTGCCGTTCGCCGCCTAAATCGAATTTGATTTTAGTCACCCCATCCGTTTGATTTTCTTCGATGTCAAACTTACCTTTGTACTCTGCTATTTGTTCGCCTTGCATGTCGTAGACTTTTACAATTCTGTATAGTCCACCGCCTACTTCTGAATGGAAAGATTTCTGCGCTCTTTTACCGCTTTCTGTGTAATACAAATGCCAAAATAACAACCCGCTCAAACCTATTGCAATGATAATTGATGCTACCGCTATGCCAATCTTCCCTGCTTTTGTATCACATTCTAAGATCGCAAATATAGCGCCACCAATTCCGCATAGCATTGTTAAGATTATTAATATCCATGTAATTATCATTACTTTACCTCCTCGATCTTTGCGTAAATATCAACGTATGTACTATCAAACGCATCTTCGCAATATTCTAGAAACCATGGCTGACCTTTAACTATCTCATCACAGTTATACCAACCCCAATTTCCCGCGCCTATACGAGCGTGAATATAAAGAACATCGCCTCTTCCGCAGTATTTATTGAACATTCTATCCTGCAGAAGAACTCTGTCTCTTGCTTTACGTAGCACATATTTAAACGCTTTACGTTTTTTACCATGGACTTTATTCCATTTGATACCTATCACATGATCGTTCTTATCACGAGTCATATACTTATTAACTATTTTATCTGTTCTCTGAGATAATTCGCACCAGTTTGAATGCGGATCAAAACCGTTCTGACAAAGATTTTCGCATTCGTAGATACCAACCCATTCCCAATGATCTTCCATAGAAGCTCTGGTTATTAGCTCCTCATTTTTCATAAGACGAAGCCCTCTAAGTCTAGGAATATCGATGTTATTATCTTTCATGATTTGTTCCAGATCTTCTATCTGCGCATATGCTCCTAAATCCATCACTTTACCTCCATACCTTCTAATATCGCTTTAGCTTTCTTGGTTCTGGCTAATCTTTCAGCCAGTTTATCTGCAGCCATTTCGACGATTTCGTCTTTGTGGTCATTCATAAAAATATCAATCTCTTGAGTAATTATATTCTCCATACCCTTCTTCCAGCTTCTTGACTGTGTGTAATAACGGCCGTCTCGCTCCGCAAGAACTTCATCTACTTTATTCAAAAGAAGTTCCTTTACGCTCTTTGCGTAATCTTCTTTGACTTTCTGTTCGAAAGTTACTTCATCAATCTGTAATGGGATGTTAATTATCATTACTTCACCTCCCTGGAAAAATTCACATATATGGTTTCGGCATTCTCTTCGATTCTTTTCGTAACTTCTTCAATGGTAATATTGGGCCACTTATTACCAATTACGATCACGTCGTACCATAATTCGTCTGGTAAAACACCGTTTTTGGCAGAATCGGTTTCATAAACCTTCTTACCCTCAATCAAATTAGCTAGTGTCGACTTGCCTGTTGCTGATTCGCCATAGAAAATATAAACTGGCCTTGTTTGAAGCGCTCTTGGCAGTTCCTCAAATAGGTCATCGTTTATATTAGTCGCACCCATGGGATAATATGAATCTCCACCGTCATAAGAGACAGAAAAAACATTGTTTTTAATATCCTCATCCCACCAATCGTCATCTTCTCCAGATGAAGGACAATCATCGAAAATATAATCGCTCACGGTTCCGCGTTCCTCATCCCAAGATTCTACGTAATAAGCGCCTTCAATCTTAATAGGTCTATGATCTTTTGTGACATGAGTTAAAGGCCCAAAATCACTAACCGAAGACACATTAATCTGACCGTAAGTACATGTAGTGTAACCACTTCCACACCAATCAAAAGTTGTCTCCAACTCGATTTCAATTTTAGATTTATACGGGTCATCTAAATAGCAACATAGAATATCCTTTTCGCATATGTCTGGTTCGTATTCGAACATCTCATCACTAGGGACTGTTCCTGGATAGAAAATTCTTTTATAACCAACACAATAAATATCACATTTATTTTTCATCACTTTACCTCCGTTCCATTCAACCATGGTTCTAAATCTACTGTTTCCTCTGTAGGCACTTCCCAGCCTTTTTCATGCATATTAAGTGGCAGACCATTTCTTCCTGTCGACATTGTCGTATGACCGTTAGTCTGCCACAAGATCTTTTGAGCTCTGTTCGCATTTTGCGAATATAACCCCTTGGTATTTTTCTGTGTCTGGAGTATTCGCAGCTGATCTTTTGTTAACTTTCGCAAGATCTCAGCTGGAATATACTTGGGAGCTAAGATGGCTTTACCGTTCATCACTTTCCTCCATATCCAATCTTTTTCTCATACCAATAATCCTTTGAGTGATTCCCTCGTATATTGATATCTCTCTTTCAACATGCTCAATAAGCTCAAGCAACTGCCTTCGCTTATTATTTCTATCGTTCATAACTGCATAAACAGCTTTGCGCATTTCCGCATCTAATTCGAATTGATGTTCGCAAATATATTCAAGAGCCTCTTCTATGTTCATTCCTTCTCCTCCTCCAACCAATCAAGAATATAAACCCACTTAGCCATCCTAGGGCTAAGACCTCTCTTCTTCTCGATCCGCTTCATGACATAACAAAAGCCCGCGATTACGAGCATGATCAACACAAATATAAGCATTAACATGGTTAAAGTAACCACAAACAGACTGATGATTCTCATTATCATTCTCCTTAGTTGTAAAAGATATACGTCTGATTCGTCAGCTTACCGAGTCTTTCGACCAGCAGCAGAACCATGGCATTCCTGTTTCTTGATTCCCAGTAACGTTTGAGTTCTTCTTCCGATGGGTTAACCATCTCTTTTCTCAATGCTTTTTCCTTGAGATTAACTCTTCTGAGTTCCTCAACCATCGATGATATGTTTCTTTTCATATTATTTCTCCTTTCATACAGTTACCTCCTTCTAAATGCAACAAGGGCAGTTTTATGTCATGCCCGGGACATTTATACATTTAAAAGGAGAACAAGAAAAAAGGAGATACCCGTGGTTTTCACGGATACCTCCTTTTGACTACTCATTCAGCGTCGTCATGCTGCTGCAATACTTGTTCAGTTTTTTGTTTCTCAGGATCTTGTCTACTTTGCTTTCTGTTGCCTCGAACGTAGCTTCAAAGTGCACCTTTTCTTCGGTATCGCCTTCATACATTACTCTGGGCAAGACACCTATGCATCTTGCACCATTGCTGTGCATCAGACCCTGTACCTTTCCAAGATACTCACTAAGTCCGCTTGTCCGGATTACTGTTGTCTTCTTCATTTTATTTCTCCTTTGTTTTACAAAAATATAAACTGAGCTTTATTGCTCATTATACGGGTTGTTTATTTCGCGAAAAACGAGAGACCTGAATTTTTAGGTCTCTCATTGAAATATCACTTCACGTCAACATTAAACACCAATTTGCCGACAACTACCAATAAGGCAATCATCAGTGCCATGATTATCAGGAATTCCAGCCCTGTAAATATCCCTTGAAAGACAGTTGCTACTAGTGGTATTATGCCAAACCAGCATATTATCACTGCAGCTACGCCTCCGACGGTTAACGTGGCTGTAATTGCCTTAAACACATCTGATACTTTTCCCATTGTTTAGTCTCCTTTCATAAAATGTCCTGTTGCTGTAACATCTCATTATAGGAGTTGAAAATATCACGAATCACCGTTTGGTCGGATTAAACGGATCTCCTTCCCAATCAGCTCTTTTAATGGGTTTCATACGCAATTGCCACATTAGCCATCGAACGCTAACTGTCGGGTAAGCGCCAAAATCCGGATAATCAGCGTATTTGTCGAAAATGGGCATAAAACCGTCTTGATTCCACATATCATCTACCAGCCAAGGGTCAATAGGCCCCCACCAGGACACTTTCATCTTTTCGCTCCATCGTTGCTGGACAACTGCCAATCCTTTAGCTCCAAATAGGTATAAGGTGCATTTGGAATATAACTTGTGGTTACATCTATATGTCTCGGCTGCTGTTACATTGTATTCAGTTGGTGGTTCGTAGTAATATCTCAAAAGTTTTCACCAAAAATCCTTCCAGGAGAAATTTGCCAAAACAAAAACAGAAGTCCTTGCGGATCTTCTGTTCTTTTTTGATAAACTTGTTACTTTTCGATCATGTTCAGTCTTTCTGCTTCCGAAACAGTTTCTTCGGACATCGATTCGAGTGCGTCAATAAGTTTGCTGATCATTGCCACTTCAGCACAATACTCAATCATTTTCAACGGATCTTTTTCATCATGTGCGATCTGTTGAATAGCTTCTCCTCGTGCTGCAAGCGTGGCCGATTCTTTTAAAATCGCATCTCTCATCGCTTTCACTTCATACTGTTTCGCTACGTTTTTCATAAAATCTAACATAATTTTGTCCTCCTTTATCATTATAGGAGTTGTTTGTATGGCGAAAAATAGAAGGGCTTGCGTTGCAAGCGCCTCTATCTTTGGCAATAACTTACACTTCACTATGGAAATAATTCATTCCATCCAGAGCCATCAACAGGAGCCTTAACTCTTTTTTTAACATCTCACGCTCTCTCATGTCTTTCTCAGAATATAACTTGCCTAGGATACCAATTCCTTTGATCACCAAGCCGGTTTTCATTCCTCGAATAGTCATTTTGTACTTCGTGTACATTAAATAGTTTCTGAAATCCTGTTGAAGATTCTCAAATAATGTTTCTTCTTTTGCTTGTTCCATAATTTTGTCCTCCTTTGTCATTATAGGAGTTGTTTATATGGCGAAGAAAAAAAAGAGGCTATGTAAGCCTCACGGATTAAAGTCTTCCTACTCTTCCGTCATATACTCAACATAGTCTCTTTCACAAGCGAATAATCTGTAAATCTTTAGTTCTTCGATCCATCCCATATAACCATCAGGAACGTTGTAACCTTTTAACATCTTGATTCACCTCCTTCATTATAGAGGTTGTTTGTATGGCGAAAAAATAAAGGACTCTGTAATAGAGTCCTTCTTTTACTTCTTGAGATTTTCTTTGCGCAAAACGCTTCTAAGTTCTCCCCACAGACAGCATTCCGCATCGCCGTAATGTTCGTCCGGATAAATATCCTCACAGGCCATAGCAAGCAATTCTACCACTTTTTCCAGTGGGAAAAATGCCTCATAGCCTTCCCAGACATACTCCGGAGAATTCGACATTCTAGCATAGTCTATCTGTACGTTTTTAATTTTGTCGTTTTTATACATTTTCTTCATCTCCTTTCTATAACAGGAGTTGTTTTCAAAACGAAAAAAAGAGAAAAGGACTCGCTGTATAAGCGAGCCTTTCCTTAGAGAATATAACCTTACAACCCAACTGTTGTGGTTTTCACTTCCATATTGGATTCATACTGTTTCATCAGAACTTCAAATCTTTCCATACGTTTCTCGTCGATGTATTTCTTGGTCTTCTTGACACCTACTTCAACTCCAGCCGCTGCCATCACAAATGGTAACGTCTTTGCGCCGAGTATTATTGTCTGAACTTCTCCCCAGATAACACATCCAGTTTTCCATACTTTAACGGTTTCCAGTTCATTAAATTCGTTATACATTTCCTTAATATTCATGTTGTTTACCTCCATTCTCTAAGGGATTGTATAGTTATACTTCTCTATTACAATCCATGTTTTTTTCGCGAATTGAGGCAAAAAATAAAACGCCGTGTTTACAGCGTTTTACCCTTTGGACATGAATATAACAATTCGCCTTCTACTAATCTTCCTCTTTTGCTCTTCGCATGGCACCTGTATCTGTCCGGTGTTCGTAAACCATAGATATACACTCTACCTAAACGGTCTAACGAACAATACTCACATGGCAGGCACCGTTGTTCTGCCAAATAGTCTCTGTTTCTTAATTTTTTGCCCATTGTGTTCACCTCCTATAACAGGAGTTGTTTGTATAGCGAAAAAAGCGAAGCCTTGTAAGCCTCGCGTTTCTGTGATTAATACAAATCTTTTCGAGCTTCTTTACTATTTTGAATTTCTTTGTCTAAACTGTCTATGAAATAGTCTATTGGAAATCTATATGGTTCACCAGTTATTAACGTTACTTCTGGACATACCAATTGTCCACAATACATGTCATCCCTGATAACTGTCATTCGAGCTTCCGAACTAATCATAGCCATAAATATTTTTTCCACTTCTTTTTTTGATAAAATAGTATAGCCTCCGATTTTTTTCATTGTATTCACCTCCTTCGTTATAGAGGTTGTTTGTATGGCGAAAAAAGAAAAAGACGCGTAATTACGCGTCAAATTCTTTTTCAAAGTCGTGTTTCAGTTTCTCAATTACCTCCAGGTTTTTCTTATAACAACCAGGTTTACATAACACCCAGACATCTCTGCCATATGATGACCCATCAGCACACGGATACCTGTCTGACAAATCTCTTAATATTGAGACTCTTACGCCTTCAACATTAAAATCTTTCAAACATTTAGGAATATCCGGTACTATAAACGACCATTCATAGGCATCAATATGCCCAATATAAACTTCTTTTTCTGTTTTCTTTTTGTCTGCCCAATAGTAATTAGTCATAATTTTGTACCTCCTTTGCTATTATAAGGTATGTTTGTGTCGCGAAAAAAATATAAGCCTTGTTGGTGGGATTCCGTTATCCACCCACAAATCATTCCTGCGGGGCTAATGCCTCCCCTTTAGTACAGTCCCCTGATCTCAGGGATCTGCCTTCAATCAAAACTAATATTTTAAGATGAGTTGGACTTGAACCAACATTTCTATTGCTAGCGGTCTCCATTAACCTATCATCTCATAATAGCGGTTGTTTATGGCGCGAAAAAATAAGAGCGCTTGTTTGTCAAGCGTCCCTTATTGTTTTTACTGAAGTAACTTATTTTCCAGTATACCACTTTGATTTTTTCGCATCATCGATAGCTTCCTTAAGCCACTCGATCATCTGTTCCGCTTCCTCAACATCCAGCATCATGTAAGCTGTACCTTCATCGTTTCTCATTCTTACATGAACACATTCATCAAGTGCGTTCACTTCGAGTTCACTTGCTGCTAACATCGTCGTCATTTCATTCACCTCATTTCGTGGGTAACTTAGATATATGTTCTTCATTATATGCCTTGTTGTCTTCGCGAAAAAAAAGGACTCTATGTTAGAGTCCCGTTTTAGAAAATATCTTACACTAACTTCTAAAGTACTCCATATGCTGCCAGTAATTCTGCTGTTGCTCTGTGCACCCTTTCTCTCAGTCTTTCCTCTTCAGCAACAAGATCTTCTCTTCCGGCATTCACGATTTCTTCATTGGTGTACGATCCGTACCCCATTTCGATCGTTGAATCCAGAAATGTCTTGTACCTTTCTGCTGCTCTCTGAAATTTTTTGTGTGCTCTCTTTGTGCTTCTGTACTTAAACATACCTTTTTCCTCCTATTAAATAATTGTGTTGTAGAGATATATTTTCTATTACAAGGCATGTTTATATCGCGAAAAAAAATAAGAGCCCATGTTTGGACTCTTACATGCTAATACCGATCTAATAAATTACTTTTACTGATAAACATCTCAAATGTTGAATCTGGATAGCCAGGTTGAATAAGCCGCACCGCATACTTTTTATTGTCGTACGAATCTTCGATTGTAACGAACTTATCTACTTCCAAAATAAGCCCTTCACATCTATGTTTCGTTTTGTCTCGTTTTTTGTTTGACGTGCTGCCTTTATACACAACCAAATCGCCCTTTTTCAACGCATAAAAATCTATAAAAGTCATTTAGATCACCTCCTTCATTACAGGAGTTGTTTATATAGCGAAAAAATAGGAGGGCTTGTTTACCAAGCGCCTCCATTTAGTTTACTTGCTAAAGAACTTCAAATCGTTCTTTAATTTGTCGAATGAACTTACTCGATCATCCACATCATACCCAAGTTCTTTCTCTGCACTAACATCACCAAGATGCAAAGCTATACCAGCCACTATACCCAGACCATAGATAATTGTCTTAAATATGCTGCTCTTTTTCTCGGATTCGATCTTTTCAAGTGCTGCTTCATTTTCGAGTAATGCTCTTTTATCAGCTGCATCTGACTCATACTTACGCATCTCGATGTCTCTGTCGATCCTATCCTGCTCCGTACCTATACGGATATCATCAAGTTCCAACTTGCGATCATCTACATGCTTATCGTGTTCAAATTTCTGCTGCTCAAAGACCATCTCGTCTTCTTTCTGCTGCTTTTCTACTTCGATTCTTTCCATTTCGTTAAGAGCTTTAACTAAATTGACAAGATTTTGGTCTATTTTGGTTTTGTCTGACCACTCTACGTCTTTGTTATTTCGTTCTTTACATTGCTCAGAAATAACTTGTTTGACTTGTTTCTTTACGTCTTCATTCATAAAGTTCCTCCTTTTAAAGCCTTTCACAAATATAACTTTCATTATGAGCCTTGTTTGGCCCGCGCAATCTGTTTACGAATGACTTCTTGATGGTCGTATGCAGTCTGACTCATTTGCCAATGCTTTTTGTATTCTTCCTCTTTATAATGTCTATACTCTTGGTATTCCGGACAAATATCATGGTAAGTCCCACAACCAACTTTTGGACAATTCAAACATGGTGCTTTCATAAGTGCCTCTCAAATCTAAAAAGTTTCTCCAAATTCTCCCCCTGGGAAATTTCCATTTTTTAACTGTACTTCCACTACCAAATGCTTTCGTTTTGGTACATCGCCAGTTGGAATAAGAAAAACCCAATCGTAGTAGTCTTTTTCTGGATCTCTGGTGTCTACCCCAAGCAACATGTCCGGTTTACGGAATGACGGTCGCTTTAAAAAAAGAAAGACATTGCCCGCAATAGACAATGCCAAAACAATAGAAACAATAATTAAACTCATACTTTTTCCTCCTTTCAAAAAAAAAGAAAATAAGAGTCCGATTTTGGACTCCTATTTTAGATTATGCATCTTTAATAACTCTTTATTAACTTTTCTGTTCTGTCGATAACTTTCTCGTCATTCGTTACGTCTTCACATACGTTCTTTAGGATAATATTACCTACTGTCTTGGTGCACTCACCTACGAGTTTCCAAGTATCAATCTGGTATTTTACTCCTATATATACTCCGTATTCGAAGCCACGACCAAATCGTTTAACTTTATCTAACATTTCATTTTCCTCCTTGAGTTTCTATTAAGATTACTTCTCTATTACAATCCATGTTTTTTTCGCGAATAATATTCTGTTTTCTCCGAAAGAAAAACTAAGAAGGATTGTAATTCACGCGAGGTTATGTCAAGCATCTCACATGGTATGTCTTCAACAATTGATAGTATTAAATCTTCCCATCTATCTCCGCAAGCTAACCGGGAGCAGTCTTCAACTAACTGTATGCAACTGAATGCTTCGGCACTTTCGCTTACTCGATCAATCCATTCCGGACTACCCCCTAAACGAATAATGCTTCCTGAAATATCACATGCATCGCACCATTCCGGGTAATGTCTGACCCACTCAAGAAGGTTCATGAGAACACCTCCGCTTCTATGTAGTGATCGCATTTCTTTTTACCATCAACCGTGCCAAATACTCCGCATCTCCTCCATTTTACTCGTGGATACGGTGTTTCAACGCACTTCATACAGGTATCGCACAAATATCTTAAATCATGCTTAACTATTCCGGATAAATCGTGATTATCGGAATAGATGATGTAGGCGCAATACCCTGCTCCATGGTGAAACTCGTATTCCGGTTTGCAGTTCTCAAGTTCACGAAGCTTGGCGTTAAAGGCTTTCTCGAATTCTTTAGGGTCATCTGACTGAATTACAACTAGCTGTTTACACATGATAAAATACTCCTTTCTGCCCTATTTAGGCGTCGGAGTTACTATTTTACCCAATATCATAATTTTGGGAATAGTTAGCTCCAGAAGAAGTATAGCATACCATGAATGGCTTTTAAAGTATTATTTTTACTTTAAAGGAAATTTTTTACTTTAAAACAAATGCTCCCGATAAAAATGCACGAAATCACCACAAGGTAATGGAGTTGATGTTTTGTTGTATAAACGGTTGATCGGGAGCATTGCTGTTGCCAGGTCTCTGGTTTGAACAGAGGTCTTCGGTTTTGTACGCGTGGGAACCGACGGTTTACGTTAGCCTACCCCGACATAAGAAACACCCGATACAATATGAACAAAACATGAAGAAATCGATACGCCAAATTGTAGAACCAAATAACATGCCAAAATCAAGTTAAAGGAGAATAATAGTAACAACTTTTGTATCGGGTGTTTACGAGCAATTATAAGTCAGTCCGGGCCTAGAGGAAGTATAAGTAGTTGTAGAGGTACCTGATGAAAAGCTGATTCATACATGGAGGTAAAGTCGTGTATAAAAGCAATAGTTAGGCCCGGACTATGAGTCTTAAATATAACTTACAAATCCCATTTCTTTGGAAGTTGTATCGCTTCATCGAATAATTCTTTTACTTTAGAGTTTCCTCCTCCGTCAATATATGATTCGCCTATTTCTTTAAACGATTCGAATTCGTCCTCAGGAATATAGCCTTCTCTTAAATACTTTTTCGACAGAAAATTAACCCTGTCTCTTGTGATACCCATGACCATTCTTTCGTATGGCGTCATCTTGTGCCGTCTCGTTTTAAGCCAATCCCAAAAGCCGTTACTTGCAAATATAGCGCCTATAACTGTAATTAATGTAATAATTAGCTTTCCTGTCAATATCATTCTAGTCACCGCCCACATTTAATTCGTAACGATTGTCCAATTGTTACCATTACGTTTCTTCCAGGAAGCGAGAGTTACTTTCGTAAAGAACCCGTCCGTACCAAGTCCGGAGCATGAGCATGTCAGATTTTTCATCTTTGCGCCATGATAATATGCTGCAGTAACGAATCCGATGCAGTTCCATCCTTTGTACTTACCTTTAAGTTTGTGACAGATTGGACATTGTTTGGTTTTCTTATTGTCGTTCTTCCACTTTTTATAAGTGTAATCCCCAGTCTTAGCAATCGCTTTAGCCCATGCCACAGCTTCTGCAGCATCCTTCGGATCTGTAGGTCTGAATGCTCTGGTTACATGGTATTTCTTCGTAATTACTGAATAATCACGTTCGGCGATATGATTTTTACTTGTATTGGTACAATCAATGTATTTATGATTGCCGGTTGCCAATACGATATGGTGAAACTTGCCTTTCGAATCATAACAAATCAGAGCGTCGCCAGCTTTAAGCTTCGAATACGGAATATCCGCTCCGCCTTTTTTACCTGCTTTCTTAGCTGTGGTCTTTTTAGCAGCAGGTTTCTTAGTGACGGTGGTTTTCTTTTTTGTCGTTGTTTTCTTGGATTTTCCCGCTGGGTAATTTTTTGCATTGATCCACTTCTGCAGTTTGATAACACTCTTTTTACCAAACTTGCTATCCTTTTTGGCTCCTACCATCTTTTGGATCTTCTTGGAACTATCTGGTCCCCACCATGCATCTGGCGTAGCTCCAGCTTTCTTCTGGAGAGCCATGACTGTAGCTCTGTCCAGAATACCTGTGGGCTTCAGGCCGAGAGCAATCTGCAGATTGTAGATTGTAAACCATCCCATATCGCCGTCTGGGTCAAGCTTCTTCTTTGACAGTTTCTTGGGCGGTGCGAATTGGATTCTAAATATAGCCTGAACATTCTTACCGGCTCTGGTTCTTTCAGCAACTATATGCTTTGCTACTACCTTACCGTCTTTGTTTAGCTTACTGGTGTTTCCTTCAAGGGTATAAACGCTATTAGTATCTCTCCTGGCTCTAACGAGACCGATATGATCCGGTACTCCGTTTGGCTGCCAATCGAAATATATAACATCCATCGCCATCGCCAGATACGGAGGGATCTGTGCCAGGTGTTCTTTACACCAATCGTAAGAATGCGGGCAATAAGTTTCTTTTCTTCCGTCGAAATATAACTTAGCCACACCACCTTTATCAGCAATGTAATCTACGAAAGCATTACAGTACGGTTGGCCTTTTTCAAGTCCTGCGAACTTACGGAAAATATCACCATTATAGCCAATATATTTCTTAGCTATCGCCAGAAGTTCGGTGTTCGTCGTCATCTTCGTCCACCTCCTCATCTTCAAAATCTTCGTCATCCATAATGTCTTCTTCCACTTCCGGGAGACCTGCTACTATAGCCCTTATAAACGCACAGAATCCTGCAAATAAAGCAGTCACGATCCATGCTAAAACTACATATAAAAATGACCAGTCGAGTGACTGGATCATAACCGGAGTAATCACAAGGCCCGCCGGTAAAGTTGATATCAATGACTCGCAAGCCGTATAAAGCGCACGGATCAGAGATGCTTTGATTAATTTTTCTGTCATTTTAGGTCTCCTTTTAATGTGTCATCAAACACGTTACCGTTAATCTTGTATATTGGCTGAGTCCAACTACTCCACGAGCGCCAGTTGAATTTTGTGCTATTAAATAGAATGTATTTCCTTCCTCCCCCCAACCAGTATATGACCCTGAAAGCGTTATATAAGGATTTGTAACAGTTGTTTTGAATCTTGATGCCCTTAATAACGCTCCATTTAATCCGTTCAAGCCAATTCCGCATGTTGGGATGTCGTTCGCCGTGAATCCGTTATAAAAATAAACTTGATAATCGAATCTATAACGCCCACTTTTAAGAATGGTCACAACGCCATTTTCAACAGATACGCATTCGTTCATGTAGTCAGACCATACTTCGTCATATTTATTAGCAACCAAACAGCTTTTATTTGATGTCGATAACGTTAATTGTCCTGCCGATTCTGAAGCTGTTTGATTTGCCGCTAAACGTACATATTCATTTACATAAGTTAAGTCTTTTTGTGCGGTAGCTGACTTACGAATAGCGACGCCTCCAGCCGCTTCAACATTCCCATCCCAATCTACTGTAAAGGCGTTGGAACGTTCATTTGGATCATCAGCTATGCCGTTACCGTTGCCAATAATAAACGCATAATCGGTGATATCTGAACCAGCCGCGTTCCATTTACCAATAGCGGTTTGCGCCATCCCTAGTGCTATCGTGCCTCTATTTTGTGCATGGCTGTTTGCTCCTTGTGCTATACAATCCAACCCTTCCGCATGCGAATTAGGACCACCTGCATAAGTAGCACGACCTTCAGAATGAGCGGCTTCATTTGTTGCGTGTGTTCCTATTCCTTCGGCATGGGCACCAGCATGGGTGGCTTCGGTTTCGGAATAAGAAGAATTTACAAATCCTTCAGCGTGCGCGCCAGCACCTGATGCAATGATAGACACTGTTGCGTTTGTTCCGTCAGCTTGTCCTTCAGCATGCGCACCATTTCCAGACGCTATTATATTAGAATACGATGATGATGTTACTGAAGCTTTGGCGTATCCTTCCGTATGAGCACCAAGCCCCGATGCTTTGATAGTTGACCGAGTGATTTGCGCATCGTTTCCTGCTGCTAAACCTTCGGCATGCGAACCGTTTCCGCTTGATAATGTAAAAAATCCCTCAGCATGGGAATCGCCTCCAGATGCTTTAGTGTATTGTCCCTCAGCATGGTCATAATCACGACTTGCCGTTGTCTCATATCCTTCAGCGTGAGAACCAACGCCACTTGCTGTTGTATTGCGTCCTTCTGCATGAGATCGTGCTCCGCTTGCTATTGTATTACTTCCTTCTGCATGAGAACATTCTTCACTTGCTGTTGTCCCATCTCCTTCTGCGTGAGAAAATGATCCACTTGCTGTTGTATCTATTCCTTCTGCGTGAGAACATCCTCCGCTTGCTATTGTAGTATACCCCTCTGCATGAGAAGATGTTTCGCTTGCTGTTGTTCTGTATCCTTCTGAATGAGAAAATGACCCGCTTGCTATCGTATTCATCCCTTCTGCATGAGAAGATGGTCCGCTTGCTGTTGTGGTATGCCCTTCTGCATGAGAAGATGCTCCGCTTGCTGTTGTGGTAATTCCTTCTATGACAGAATATCTACCGCTTATTGTGTTTGTTTTTCGCATGCCTAAGTCATACGCTTTTGCCGAATTAGCAACCACATTGTAAACGACTACTATAATATCTCCAACCGCAGGTGCTGTTGAAAAAGTAATTTTTGTCGTCGTTTTTGTTGGGGAAACCACAGTGCCATTTTGTGTAACGGTGTATGTATTGTTACTTGCAGTATACGACAATGTCCATTCTGTTTGTGTTCCATTACCCGCAAAAGTATCCGTAACCTGTCCCGATTCGTTAACTGCATCACGCACTTTGAAAAATGTAGTTCCATCCGAATCTGTCAATTCAAGCGAATTTGAATACACATTTGCGTGGGTTTTTTCATCTTGCCCAATCTGTGCACCATCAGCCCCGAACTCGGCAACCTTAACAGACGAAGCCGCTCCTTCAGGCTTCTGCCAGATCTCCATACCATCAGAATCGATCTTGGCGTAGTTATCTGTATCTGCTTGACCTTGAGTAGCATCATATGGATGAACTTTGATGCCCTCGTCACCAATAGCAGTAATATACTTATTTACCTGCGCTCCAGCCTCCTGAATATCTCCGGCGATTGCCCCGGTATCGTAGAGGGCCGTTTCTTTTGTGTAAGTTGTCATATAGCCTCAACCTCCTCAAGTTTTTCTATCAGAGTATCTTTGTTTTCTTTATCTACTACAATCACAAGCATTTGCTGTTTGAAATCGTTGTGAAATAGTGAAACGTCGCACTCGAAGCCTAATTCTAATTTCTTGCCATTGTTAGAAAAAGCATGGATTTTTTCAAACTTCATAAAACGCTCCTTTCTACGCCTGTGGCGTAAATGCTCCGATAACATGTCCGCCGTAACCCATGCTTGTGATAGTCACGTCGCAGCCTCTGTCAGATTTGGTAGCTAGTGTTACTTCCGAACCATCGATCAGCCTGTATTTCCACACAAAACACGAGGCGGCAAAAGTACTTGTCACTTCTTCGCCTTTCAAATATACATGTGGTGTGAATGTAGCCACGCCGTTAGAGATAGTGAATGTTTGGTCGTAAATAAGATTGCCATTTAATCCACTCTCAACAGTTGCTGCTTTGCTGTATGCTTCATCAGCCCGGTCTTTAGCGATCTTGACGGCGGAAGGTGTCGCGGCCTCTGTTGTTGATGTGCTGTTGGTGGCGGTGTTGAGTTTTACAGCACCTTTCTGAGCTGTAGTACCATCGTTGATCGCTATTACGTTGGAACTACTGACAGTGATTGGGGAGGTTCCAGTAAGTTTAGATAAATTCTCCCAAGCACCCCATGTACTTTGATTAGTTGCAAAACGTATAGCTCTCTTCCCATTACTACTGATAGCCAACTGTATCGGCAGGCCGCCACTAGCATCGGTATAATACACATCTGTTATTAATTCGCAATAAGTTCCAGTATCAAGTATACTATCGACACCTATTACGGAAATGGTTTTAAACTCCTTGACCATCCTGAATGGATAATTAGTAATATACCAAGACGGCAGTTGATTCGTACTTCGAGCATCTAAACCAGCAAGCGAATTGCTCATGGTAGCTCTTGTTGCAATGGTAGCGCTTGTTGCAGTCGAAGCATTTCCGTTTAATGGCCCGTTAAATTGCGTAGCCGTTACAGCATTTGGAAAAGTTGCAGCAAGGTAGGCGTTGTATGTGTATAAATGCCCATTCTTTGCGAGATTGTTTGGTGTGGCCCATCCGGCACCGCCAAAACCAAGGATATTCAAAACCGCTAATGCGCTACTATATGACGGATTCGTACTTAATGCATCTATCGAAAACGTAAATCTTATTTTTGAATACTGGCTTGTGCTATTACCATATGTTGTTATTCCAACAGGGCAATTTATAATATTCCATCCACTCCACCCACCTATGGGGACTTTGTCGGCAAATGTCAAAAAAGTATTTTCATCGGATTTTCTGCATGCGTCTATCGTAACAGTACCGCCTGATGATCCATTTGTTGATAAATATATCGCAAATTTGTTTAACACTGTATAAACGCCAGATGCCGGAGAGATTAACGTTGCTCGAAGCATCCAATCCGTAGTCACATTTCCAAGATCAGACGATTCATATTTGCCAATATACGCTGCGCCGCCAATCGTAGAAAAAATATTCATCTTTTGAAAATCCGTAAGACCGTAATCCGTCCAAGTCGAACCACCATCTCTTGAAAATTCAAAAACTAAACCGTCAGGCTTTACTAATTCTAAACGATTTGCTCCAAGCGATCCAATCATAGCGGCATCAATAGGCCCATAAGAAGCAGAGAAATTCTTTCCGCCCCATTCTAAATATGCTTCTTTCCGCCCCAAGCTATCCTTCAAATTATACTCACTACCATTAGGAAGTTTTATCTTGCTGATATCAGCCATCTAACCACCTCCTAAGATACTGTTACATTGACTGTCTTGTTCTCCGTTGTTGCAGTCGTGGTGGTTGCGGAAGTAATGCCGGATGTGATCGTCTGCGAACTGAATGATGGCATGGTAACTGCCGTGTATACATCGCTGTCAGTCTGAAGGCGTGCTCCGGTTCCCGTGAACGCCGGGGCTGTAGCCTGATATGCTGCATCACCATTCTTCACGGTTACATTCGCTGTGGTGATGGATGCCCCTGTGGTCTCGACAAACTTTTGGAGTGTCAGAGTCTCATTCGACACTGAGCAATATACTAATTCTCCTGTTGCTGTAGCAGACGCAGGAGCCGCTACCGCCATGTCCGTTACAACTGTCTTGGCCGTAGGATTCTTCACCGTGGTTGTGCTCCCGGCTGTTTTCACAGATATAGTCGGGGCAGCAACACTTCCTTCCGGCGTATATGTCGCGGTTCCACTTGCAGCCTTACTTACTGTTACCGTGCTCTTGGACGCTGATCCACCGCCCGTGGCACTTCCCGCTACATATTTCGTTGTCGTAGTCGGCGTTACAGTAGTCGTATAAGTCTTAGGAACTGCTACTATTCCGCTGCCGCTTGCAGTGTCTTTGAATGCCAGATCTCCCAACCCAGAAAGATCGCCAAATGCCTGCCATGCTGTTCCGTTGAATATAAACTCAGCACTCCCATAAGTAGCGATGTTCCCTTTTTTAGCTGTGACATCGACGTTGTTGATCTTGATCGGATTGGTCGTAGCTCCGTCTGTCAGTGCAGTAGTCGTCACGCCCAAGAAATCAGTGTAGCCTGACATCTCATCGATCAGATCTCGTGCTCCCTGGTCCTTTATGTTATATGTAGTACCCGAAGGTAACGTAATTTTCGAAATATCTGCCATGGTTTATCTCCTAATTTGTTGTAAATATAAGTTCCTCGTTCTCAACAACTGCTTCTTCCTGGGTCTGCGTGCCCATGAAACACCGCACTTTGGCATTCCAGAATGCCCTTTCTGCAGGTGTGATATGAGCCGCAGTATCAAGAAGATGCATTGATAAAGTTTCTCTTAGATCATCGCCAACAAATGGGAGATCTACGACGTAAGCAAGCCCATCACCGACTTTGAAATTCGGAATATCAACGAGCATACCATTTACGTTCTCCGTGGCGTAATCAGAATATACAATAACTTCCCCTTTCAGAGGAATAAAGGTCGGGTTCGCCTCCCAATGAGCAGTCGTATCGATCTTAGATCGTATTCTTGTCATTAACACTTTATCACCCCACTAATTCTGTCGCTGATCCGCAATAGATCACCGAGAAGTCATTGTTTAGATTGTTTAAAATATAATTGTATAAGGTTTCAGCGGTTATCAGGTGTTCGTCTTCGGCTCCAACCACCATGAGTTTCTCTGTTGGAAATATGGTTGAAACTGTAGTAAGATCGCGAACTCTGATAGAATCACCGGTTGCTCTCACTGACAGCGGTTCGTTATTAATATCCGTAAGATTGTCACCATTGTTTGCAAGAGCTTCAGCGTTATCAAGACTTGTAAACTTTCCTATAACTTCAGCGCCGTAGCCGCAGTCTGCCAGGCTTACAGTACATTGATAACCGCTGTTTGTCGGATCGCTCGTCGGATCCACAATAATTGGTATTTCTTTAATACCGTCGGAATCTTCCTTTTTCAGATACCATGTGAACTGAGATGGCGGGTATTTCGGATCGTCGTTTTCGTCCAGTTCGTATTTAACATCTACCCCGCCTCGATACAGAAATGCTGTGAACGTTGCACTTACAGCCTTGTTATTAGTGTCATACGTGTACTGATATGTATGATCATAGATCAGAGTATTGGAAATCGTCGAATCCATGCTCGCAAGCACATCGTCAAGACTCCTCTGATCACCTAAAGTAATGTTGGCTCCTCCGATAGTTATGGAACCGCCATTGTCGGGGTTAAATATAATGTAGGCATTGGAATTACCAATGTGGGTCACCCTTTCATCGCTGAAAGTAACACCCGCGCCATAACTCGCTACGACTTTGTTTATACCACTAGTACCGTCGATAATATCAATACCATTATCCTTGACAAGAATCTTCCACTTACTGTTATCTTTGGTGACAATAAGACCGTCGTTAGTCATAGCAAGATGGGCAGCGATGTAATTGTTCATCGCCTCATCCATCTCCCACCAGCCTTCATCATATGGATTTTTACTGGCAGTATCAGTTACAACAGTAAATGTTCCGTCCTGGTTCTTAATATAATAAACTTTACCAGGAACTGCTATTGTATCGGCAGTTTCTTTGCTATGGGCAGTTATCCATGCTAAAGTACCGATAACATCCTGAGCTAAAGCAAGACCTTTGAGAGTATCATCGATGTCGTCTTCAGCATCTGACACACGACCTGTTAGATTTGTAATGTTCGTTTCTACAGTTGTGATGTTACCTTCTGCGGTATCGACTCGCCCAGTTAGTGTTGTGATATTGCCTTCAACGGTTGAAATATCAGCTTCTGCTGCATCAACTCTGCCATCAAGTGTTTCAATATTGCCTTCGATGGTTGTGATTTTGCCAGTTGCTGTATCAACTCGATTATCGAGGGCATCTATCTCAGTCTCAATAATCGTAATGTTTTCTTCTGCTTGATCTACTCTTCCCTGAATCCGTTCGGTTCGTTCCAGAGCTTCTTGAGATATCTCTTCGGCAAGTGTAGCTTTTTTATCCGCCACTCCAGCTTTCTTATCGGCTTCATTAGCTTTTGTATCGTCGGTAGGGGGTGAAGTAGCATTTCCAGTTAGCCACGCCTTTCCTTTAGCTACTCTAACCTGAACCCTGTCACCGGATTTAGCATTCATGGTTTTTCTTACTGGAGTCTCATCAACCCCACCAGGAATATGTACCCATGCTGTATCGCCGTCAATTCGCAAAACAGTTGCTTGAGTATCGTATGCGCTTTTTCTTTTGTCTCCATCCTGTATGGCGTCTACAAAATCCCTAACGCTTTTGGTAATGTCAAAAGAACTCATATACTATACTCCTATCTCATGTAAACTTCTTCCGAAGTTCTGGCACCGCTTCCAATATTTATAGTTTGTGAACTAACCTCAAAAGTTCCATATAAATTTACCTCCGGATAAAAAATGGAAATATAATCACTAACTCGTATACCAGGAACGTATCGACGTGTATAAGACAGCTTATATGTTGTATGCTGTAATGCTTTCAATCTGTCAAGAGCATATTGGGATAAAGACTGGTTCGAATTTAGCACAACTTCATGCTCTTCAGTCCAAATTTCACGGCCTCTAGTCACAGTAGAATACGGACTATCCGGATCATCATCTCTGACAATAGCAGTTACTTCACCAGAAGTAACTCTCAACACATTTGGCGAATCGTACCAATCGTTTTCAGAAGACCAATCAACTTCCAAAATATCAAACTCCTTCGAATGAAAAACAGAAGAAACAATCCCTGTTTCAGACGGTTTCGGGCCAACAATTATCTCCCCATACCCGTCAATCACTATACGCCAATTTATAGCGTCAACAAGGAGTTGTGCCATAGAAAGACATGTTTCTCCTTGCTCAGCAATAATATCATCTGTCAATGTTGGAATCGAATAATCTTCAAATGTAACAGGAGCGTTTGTTACAGAAAGCAATTTCACAAGTGCTTCTTTAACATCCGCTCCTTTTCGAATATACCATCCATTTTGCAACAATACGTCTTCAGCAGGCTTAAGAACAGAATAACAATTTAATGTGTTTGACTCGTTTAGGCCATGCATTTTCTTTGATGGGTATATGGCTAGCCCTGTAAATAAGGGTACACGCTCGTAATCACCTTCTTGATCGGCATTCATCCAAACGCGTACCCATTTTTCTGTTGTATAAGGATACGCACTACATTCTATAGTAGCTGATCCTTTCAAAGTATCGTTTGTGTACTGAATAGACCCTCCGGTAATTTCGAATAAGGAGGTATCAGACCAAGATTTAGGGTCTACAAAAGCAGCCTGATACGAAGCCGCAAAGCTTCTCGACCAATCCATATTAGTACCTCCTTATTCATTTTCCCAAACAGAATATAAGACTCCATCCATAGAATCGTTATCAATTCGTGTAATATTTAAGTCATATGAAACCTGTTTCACAATATCACCTGATGGATTGAAATACTCCTGATAAGGTATGTTTTCATTTACAGTAACATTAGCTTCATAATTAGAACCGTCTAATGTCCTCACATGACATGGGCCTGCATGAACCGCTAATCGTCTAAGCGCTCTGATGGTCTCTACATCATCTGTAACGACAGTAGTATTAATAGAACCTGTACGGCTGACTGCTGGATTCCAATCTCCCTGAATAGATCCTCCCAAATACTTAGTTTCTGTAAAATCTTTATTCCAAGCATTTGATAGTGTAACGTTGTATTCAAGGTGAACTTCCTCACTATCGAAATTGATAATGGCATATCCAGGTTTATACGCCGGTGCATTATCAGAAGACGGAGAATAATCTACCCAACTTCGTCCTTCGCCATTAGCCTGAATATAATCGTCGTATTTGGTTCTGAAGACAACACGATAACCGCCATATTCGCCGATTGTCGGATACGGATCTATATAAGCCGCATCAAATGCTCCACCTTGATAAATCAGTTCGGGTTTGTCTAATGACAGCCTATAAATATCAAGAACATCGCCCTCAACAGCTTCTGGAACAGCATACGACTGAATCTTAGCCACCGGCTCATCTAAATCCTTATAATAATACGTTGTTGAACTATCATATGGCGTGTTTTCTGCAGAAACGTACTGGTCATTCAAACGAATATACAGCTCATATTTATTTTGATCGTAGTTATCGACCGTAACGTCTGTGGCTTCGTCAAACAGCTCCTTCTGAATATACGTAATTGTTGCAGATGGTTCATATGCTTTATGCTCCCAATCTACAGCAAAAGACATTGAATTCGTAGCGATTTGGCCATAAGTATCTTCTACTTCTGCTCTAACAACATAAGTACCACCATCGTCAAGAGATCCTACTAGATCGCCTCTATTAACTGTTATGACATTCTCGTCAGAAGCTACATTTTCTATGGTTCTAGAATATACGATTTCGTTGTCATAACCGACAAAATCGTTTTCATCCGGCCCGGGTTGTAAATATCTCCCCCAACGTTCGATGTAAACCCTTACAGTTCCACCTTCTCCAGATCCAGATACCTGTATATCAAACGGGTACTTCTGAAGAGAATAATAAACCATAACATCTTCATAAGTGCTTCCGTCATCGTCTTCAACATCATAGGTTTCAGTAACGCTTGCAAAACCAGCATCCTCACCAGTAACGAGAGTTAAAGAACAATTAAGAGGTGCTACTATAGGCAAATTCACTGTTTCAGACCATTCAGAAAGAACCCCTAATTCGGATCTGACTTGAACCGATATTAACTTTTCAGTTCCAGCTTCCCAATTGTAATCAGAAGTGTCGATTTCTATTGATTGTCTGGATCCGGCTGAAACGGTTGGCACTTGAGCAGTGCCATCAAGACGAACTGTTGCGTCTGCCTGTGCTGTATTGTCGTTTGTAACATACGCCCAGGTAGCTGTAAATGTCCCTCCTGGGTTGATAAAGCTTGGCGATACTTCTAAAACAGGAGTTAAAGGCTGAGTAGATAAGAACAAATGGTTGCTATTATCAGACCACCTGCTGACATATTCGATGTCGCCCTCACCTTTCTTAACCAATCTAACTCTTACGAAATAATCATTTCCTGTAGAAAGACCTGCTATATACCACGAGCCATCAACCAAATTATCAATTCGATAAGTACTCGGTTCACTTGTAGATTCCCATGCATTAGGATCATCAGACCAAGAAATATCAGCTGCGTCGGCTTCTTTCCAATCCCAATCCCATGCAACATGAATAGAGGTATCCGTTACCTTTTCTAACCGTATATTAGTTGGCGGTTTCGGCATTGTTTGGCCTTCAACCCATACAGTATCTGATTCTAGTAATGCGTTTTGTGAAAAATCATAAGAATTGTACTCTAATTCAGTATTTCGTATGGGAGTTGGTATTTTTCCAACAAGAGCGCAAACTCCAATAGAAAATGTATCGGCATTATTAGGTATTTCTATAACTTTAGGACTAGCTTCTGAAGGGAGAATATAACCAATATTAATAGTATTTTTTTCGTCGTTTCCAGCAGGAGTATATTCGTAGTATAATTCAGTGACCTCAGAATCTTTCGGATTAGTAACCCGTTCGTAATTGCCATCCGCATTCTGAATATAGTAAACCTTATCCGGGTTTACTTTAGTGTCTAAAGTCTTATTAAAAGAAGGTGGATAATACGAAACCGCTAAATAAGAGCCTTCTATTTGGCAGTTATTTGTAGCGGAAACACTAATTTTATTGTTAGTTCCAGAAGGCGCAAGAGTTATTTGAACTCCAGTTGGCGGCGCAATATCATAGTCGTATTCGCACAACACAGGAGCACTCGGTGTGTCTAAAGTACTAGTAGCGCGCTTATTAACAATTCTAGCAAATACAACATTATCGTTGGGGAGCAACTGGTCTATTTCGAAATAAATTTGCTCCGAAGGAACAGCTTTTTTAACAGTATTTGCAGCTTTTACTTTTACTTTAGTAAACCGCTTCTTTTTATTTTTCTTTTTTGTAGCTCGTACTGTGGTACCAGTTACTTTACCGTTTCCGCCATGATAAACCCCTGCCGTACTCCAAGAAAGTTGCCCCGTTGGAACGGTTATTTTATTCCCGGTTGAATCGTAAGCCGGAGCGGTAATCAAATATTGTATTTCTTCAGAATCAACTGGATGTTTCGGACTTCTATTGGACAACCAGCCAATATCGCAAATATACCCAGTACCCGCAGTATTATCTTTTAACTGGGCCCCAATGCCATCTTCATCACAAATGACTGGCGTATTTGGTTTTGCATAAACATATGACTTTAAGTTACTAGCATATGTAGTAGGATTACAACCTCCAGGGCCAAAAGCTATTAATGCTACTTCTCTCTTCCACGAGCTTCCCGGTTTGAATACGTAATTAGGGTCTTCCCGAATAAGAACAGATTTCGAAGTGCTTGTATCGTAAGTAATACTACTCCAATTGTAAACTTTTCCAGTAACGTTGTTTGTTAATCTCGTCTTCCAGCCAACAGCATAAAACCATTCTTTGGCATTATTACTTTTCGTAGCGGTCCAACTTAAAGTAATCGCAGGATCGTTATAATCGTTGTTAAACGTTAAAGAAAACGATGGCTTTTTGGGGGGTTTTATATCGAACGCCGCCGAGGTAACCCACCCATGCCATACCTGTTTTTTTCCTTCTTTCGTTCGTCCGCGAACCCTAAACTTTATTGCCGTGTATTTGCTAGTCGAAGAACCACTAAACTTTTTAGACCATTTTTTAGTTTTATGATTGGCAAACGATTTACCGTTTTTAGGAGCCCAGGCTGAATATCCTTTACTTCCGGAATACATTATAGCGTATTGCAACTGTAATGCGTTGTAACTGCCTCCATTATTCCAGCTGAAAGTAAACGATTCACCGTTTCTGGTAATCTTAAGGCCTGTTGGCTTTTTGTTTTTCTTTTTTCCCATCAGAACGTCCTCATCTGCATCTTTAACTGATTAACAAATCTATTAGCAAACATCTCCGGATTCTCAGAACCATCGACATTAAATGTGAAATAGTTGGTTGTGTTGTTGTTTGACTGACTCATTCCCGCAATACTCGCTGCTATCTGATCAGCTGGGTTTTGTTTAGCTGTCGGTTTAATCGATAGCGCTTTAGTTGTAGTAAAGCGATTGTTAAGATCTTTTATGCTTCGATCTATCTTTGAAGAATCAAGAATAGGAGTGATTGTTGGAGATGAAATATCATCAATGGAAGCTCTAACAGAATCTAACTGACCCTGGACTCCATGTTTACCGCTATCAAAGCCAGCATGGTATACCTTATCGTTATACGATCTAATTCCTATAACAAGGCCCTGGCCTATATCCTTACCAGTCTGTATAGCAATTTTAGAAGGAGACTTAGATTTAGCACCGTCTTTCTGGCCTTTAACACCAGCTTTACCAACTTTATAACCGGCCCTATACGCATCATCCTCTTTTGCTTCAAGACCCTTTACTAAGCCTTCGCCAATATCTTTACCAACACCTTTTGAACCTTCTCCACCAGACTCCATGCCTTTCTTGGCGTCTTTACCGACAGATTTTCCAGCTTTTTTAGCTTTATTTGATTCACCGCTAATACCACTAGCAAAGTTCTTAGTAATAGTCTTTCCAGTTGTTGCAAAGGATCTCAAATCAGCACCCTTAACACCGCTTTTAGCAGCTCTGCCTAAATTCGATACCGCCTTAGCAACGTTAGAACTCTTACTAACCAAATCGTCAGTTTTAGCGTCAGATAATTTCTTAGCAAACGACTTAACATTAGACCCTAACGTAGTCAATTTACTACCTGATGGTGTTTTGTCAAACCCAGCAGCTTTAGCAACTGCTTTCTTCACGTCAGCCATCTTCGTGGCAAACACTTCAGTGTCAACATTTTTAAATTTACTAGCCGCCGAATTGACTCCATCAGCTAAACTCGAAAGGCCTTCTGAGAATTTGCCAAGGTCCTTATTGCCAAACAATTTACCCTTAAGTCCACCAGAGCTCTTTAAGCTATTCGATAATGCTACTATAGACTGCAAAGCTGTTCCAATGTTCTGGATCTTTTTGACATCGCCCTTACCGATAGTTACCGTCGAAAGGCCACTCATAAATGTAATGAAATTAGGCATAAAAGCTGCTAGATCAACAGCAAACAGGCCTAAGCTCTTTACACCTTTAAGAGCTCCCTTTATACCACCAACGGATGGGATTGCTGACGCAGCAGCTCCCATAGCAGCTATTGCCGCACCGATAAGCGGAACTTTGGCTGCTCCGGCCATAACGTCTTCTCCCATATTGCCAACGGCCTTCAAGAACGCATATAGACCAGGAAGCATGAGAACCATCTGATTGGCGAATTCGTTAATGGTAGTATTACCAGTAATAACTTGTTTAAGACCTTCACTTGGCGGAATCTCTTTAGCAGCAGCTGTCATTATCGCTATAACACCACAAATTTCAGTAATTTTGGTCAATTGACTTTTGTCGATTTCCGGCATACTGATTATAGCTGCCTGGAATTCAGCGAAACTTGGTGCGAATTCAGCTAAATATGCTGCAAATTCATTGATAGTAGTATTGCCAGTTAAACCTTGAAGAACACCCTCACTCGGTGGGATCTCTCCTGCCGCTTTAGACAATACAGTAATGATTTTTCCGATCTGAGAAATCTTCTTAAGATCCCCTTTGCTGATCTCCATATCTTCCATCTCAAGAAGAACATCCGATAGAGTCGAGCAAGCAGAAGCTATTTGGCCAGCAAATGTCGATATTGACTGAACACCCTTTACTTTGCCAACAAAACTATCTTCACTTTCAGGAATTTCAGCAGCCACTTCCGTAAACGTCTTAAATATTTTAGAAATAGTATTAGTTTTCTTAACATCACCATCCGGAATCTCTGATAACTTTCCGGAGAAGGCAATAAACTGTTCCGCCATTGCCTGAAGCGATGTGCCGAAAGACTCAAGTTTGCCAGTTTCTTGCATTTGGCTAAAATCAATCTGAGATAGATTAAACAGTACATCTGAAAGGTTCTTAATTCCCTTTAAGCTACCACTTTTAATCTCTTTAGCTAATTCTAAGAAAGGCTGAATCTGCTTCATGAAATTGGATAAGTTCTCAGCTGCATTTGGAAGCCCAGAAGACATTCCAGATATGAATCCACCTGTAAATTTACCAACAGCCTCACCAATAGCTTCAAGAATATTTCCAAATTGTTTTATGCCCTTAACCGCAACTCCTCCGGTGGCTTTATTAAGACCTCCAAGAAGTGCCATAAGAGCAATGATCCCTGTCACAACAAGCGACATTATACCAAGACCCTTAAGCGCAACAGTTGGCTTGATTAATGAAAATGCTTCAAGCGAACTAGCTAGAGTAACGGCTAATATTCCTAATCCAGCGGCCGCTACAACAGCTTTTCCAGGGTTCATTTTGATTAGCAATACCAAAGCTCCAGTCATCACTGCAACTACGCCCATTAATGCTAATGCGCCCTTCTTAGCTTTTTCAGCAACAAGCGCTGCATCTGAAATGACAGTCATAGTACCAACAAGAGCCATAGCTCCAATTGCTAATCTAGCTGGATCAAGCAACGAAAGAACTGTAAGTGATGCTGCAGTAGTAGCAATTACTGTCGACATGGCCACCATCGACTTAAAGTTCGATCTAGAACGGCCAACAATAAACGCAGCACCCGCAATAGCATACATAACTCCTGAGATTACAGAAGCTCCTTTAAGCGCCTTATCAAGTGGCATCATTGCCATCACAATAATAGCAGGAACAAGTAAATCTATTGCCACAGCCATCCCCAGGAAGCCACCTGGTTTAGACTGTCCAGCAATACGAGAAGCTATTGCTAACTCTGTCATGAGATACATAATTGCCGTTCCACCTTTAATAAGAGTTTCAAACGGCATAACGGCTAATGCGTTTATCGCAAACAACAGTGCATTAATAGCTGCTGACATAGCTAAGAACGACTTTCCGGAAGCCTGTATTTCTTTAGCAGCATGCCCAGCAAGAACAAACATACCGATAAATGAAGTAATGGTCACACCAGCTTTAAACAGCCCCTCGGCAGGAATCTTTGCTAATTTTTCGCAAGTAACAGCCAATGAAAGCATTGCTGCACCCATACCAGCAAACGATACGCCAAGTACTCGCATCTTATTAGCATCGAATGCCGGACTTTGAGCCATCTTAACGATTCCAGTTAACAAGACCATAATCGCCACAACGCCACCCATAGCAGTACCGAGTCTGTCTTTAGGTATCAACGCCAATATAGCGACAGCGCCAGCAACCATAGCAACCGACATAGCTATAGTCCTAAATACCTCAAACTTAAGTTGATTCTTAATCGTTCCAGCGAGTCCGCTAAGAGACTTAAAGAAACCGCTAATAGATCCCATCATTCCAACAGTAGCGTTAGTCACATCGCCAAGCTGCTTAACAACTCGAAACATGTTGACGATGCCGCTGACTTTAAGACCGAAATCCGCAATCTTGTTATAATCAAGTGATTTAAAGAAACCAAAGACTCCTTTAGCAGCATCTTTTCCGTTAAATTCTTTAGCAGCGTTCTTCATAGCACTCGTTAACTTTTGAACGCCGCTAGCAGCACTGCCCATCTTCTCTGGCACTTTAGCCTGCTGAATCATATCGGCAGCTTTAACTACTGCGCCCATGGCGCTATTTTTCAAAGACTTGAAATTAGAACTATCCGTACCGAATTGGAAATTAAGAGCGCTTATTCCAGTAAGTTTACCCTCAAGAGAAGTAAACATCTTAACGAAATTTGTCAAATGCCCTTCTCCATCAGTCAGGCCACTAATGAAACCGGTTATTTTAGATGCTAAATTTTCAATACCAGCAACGGCATTGTCAAGTGTCGCTTTACTTTTAAACAGCCCAAATAGTCTATCTAACTCTTTTCTTGCTGCACCTAATTTTGTGCCTGCAAGTTCACTTAACGCTGCTTTTAATCGTTTAAACGTAGCAACGAGCTGATCGATTTTGCCTGAGTTAGAAAGTCTGTCTCTTAGATCACCAAGAAATTTAGAGAATGTTGAAATATAATTCTTAGAATTACTGGCAAAGTTCTTCAAACTGTCTTTAACTTTAGAAACGCTATTCTGTACTTCCGGAGACAATTTCTTGAAATAATCGGATGCTTTAGATTTTGTCAAAGCATTGCCAAAAGCCTCGAAATCTTTAGCCGAGGATAACAGTTTTTTTCCAAATTCCAAAAACTTTCCTGAACCAGCTTGTAGAAGAGGTTCCAACGCTTTTTTAGCAGCACCACCGAATGCGGTAAGCACTCCTTTAAGACCATTAAAAGCCGATTTGCCAGCTGTTATAAGAGCATAAAAACCCGAAACAACTTTCACCATTGGAGAAAGATGGCTAAGATTATCAGCAGCTTTTTCTGTAGCCTTGCCGTAATCGGTGGTCGCCTTTGTAGCTTTTTTAGCCGCACCTTCAACCTGTATATGACAAGTTTCCTCATCGAGACCGTTTTTAATAAGAGCGTTAGTGTAACGTTGAACTTTTTCGTAAGACAGACCCATTTTCTCAATCTGTTTTCTACGCTCTTCAACATCAGTACTGTATTTGCCGGTCATATAGTTATTGATGATGTCCCAAGCAACTTTGGCTTCCTTTGCCGTAGCCGTCATACCGTCAGTTGCCTTATACTGCTCTTTAGTCAGCTTCTGATAAGCTGTTTCCATCAATTTAGGAATATAACTAAGTTCTTGCTGTTCGCCCTTTATTGATTCAATAAACGGCTTAAGCGCAAACTCAACAGAATTAATCCCTCTAACTGCAAAGTTGGAAACAGCAGTTGACATCTTATTAATGCGATCGATTACTCCGCCGAGCAATACATGTATCTGGTCAATAACAGGGGTAAGCGCATTAAATATATGGCGCATGTTTTCAAGTTTAGTTGACTCAACGTCAGCACCGATTCTGGAAAGAGCTGCTTTCATGTTAGCTAATGAGCCAGTATAAGTATCGTTAGCCTTCTTAGCATGTTCTCCGAATGCTTCGTTCATTGCATCAGCAAAAGTCTTAAAATCGATCTGTCCTTTGGAAACCATTTCACGGACTTCAGCTTCAGATTTGTGCATTTGCTTCGCTAATGTTGCGGCTGCATTTATACCACGACCGGAAAGCTGAAGTAACTGATCTCCCATCAAACGGCCTTGGCCAGAAACCTGAGTGAATATCCTTCCAATGTCTTCAAACGATGATCCCGACATTGCTGCAACACCGGCAATACCCTTTAGAGCATTCTCCATGTCTTTCCCAGCCTGCATACCGGAAGCTCCAAACTGAGCAGCTACTTTAGCTGCTTCGTCCAAGCCAAATGCCGTGCCATTAACAGCGTCAAGAACGTTTTGCTTTATTTTTTCAGCGCCCTTTGTATAAGCTTCGGACGTTTCATCCCAAACCATTTTCAAACCTTCAATCTGAAACTTAGCCTGTTCAATGTTAAGCGCTCTCTTCCAACCTCCCTGTATGATCTGATTCGGGACAGCAGTAAGGATACGCTTTGTCGAACTCATAGCGTAATTCGTTAGGTTGTTAATGGCCTGTGCGCCTATCGTACCAAACAAATTGAAACGTTTATTCAGCCTCTCTACACCGGCCTCTAAACCACTTAAGTCAACATTTTTCGCCGCTTTTCCAAGTTTAGTCAATTCTTCCCCGGAACTGGAATCCTTGAAAGACTGCTTCATCTGTTCAAGAGTTTCCATACTCTGTTTAGTATTCTTTTCGAAGTCAGAGTTATCAAATTTTAGTATTACTACATTTTCGTCTAATACTCCGGCCATTATCCTCTAACCTCCTCTCGTATCATTTCAGCAATCTCATCAAAAATAGGCTTTATAGCAGGATTAATGTAATCTCTACCTGCTACATAGCCTCCGGTTCCGGTTCCATGTCCATATTGTAAGATAATAGCAATTGGGACACCGTTATTTATGTTCGAATTTTTCCAACGTATCGTAAGAGTATCGCTTGTTTCTTCAATTTCACTGTACCATGATGAAGCAGTTAAACCGCTATCGTATGGGGTATACTGAGATAGAGCCTGAGTCCCTCGATCGGCATACATCATTACTCTTGTTAAAAACTTCTTATGACGTATCTTATCGAGATAGCGACTCGTTTTTGTAAAATCTCCTTTTACAGTTACTTTGAGCATTTCTCTATCCTCTAGTTTTCATCTTTGCTTTACGTTCCGCATTCAAAGCTCTATTTCTGGCAAATAGTTCATCTTTTGATAATTTCTCCGGATCTTGTTGTTTCCATTCACAATACTTTATAAGAGCAAGAAGTCGATTAATATGCCATTTCTCGCATTCCATTGGAATGTTAAACATGATCATCCAATAGTAAATGGTTTCGCTTGTAACCATAGGTATAATTCCCGGTTTTTTCTTTTCCGGTACGTTAGAAGCAGTCATTGGGTCATTCATGTAATCTGCGATCTTAGAGAACACATCAACGGTAAGGGCACGATAAACCAATGGGTTTACATTTTGTGTAATAGTCATACACCTTATATAGTCCAAAGTCTGTTCATGAGTTTTCTTATCGTTATAAAGATAAGGAATCTTCCATTTTGATTCCCATTTTGATATGGAAACTAAAGAGTGCTCAAGCATCAAAGTTTGCTGCTTGATCGTAATGAATTCGCTATTTGCTTGGTCGAAAAGCTCCGATTCCGGAACTATTATCTTCAACATTATTCCCCCTGGACTGCGGTGAGATCTGTTGAACCATTAAGATACTCATCCGGAATGATCCCATTAATAAACTCTGAAGCAGCAGTAGCATCGGTAGCCAGTTCCATATACAGCATCGAAAACGCTTCCGTCTGCTTGAAATCATTACACGGTTTAGATCCATCATGTCTTTCTTTGATGAATCGCTTTCCGTCTGGAGACTTTTCGCCATATGACATTAAGATAATCTGTTTAAAGTACTTACTGAGTTCAACATAATCCTGAGCATTAACGATACGAGTAAGCATCTGCTCAAGACCGCCTGCTGTTCCTAATTCCATTTCCATAATCTCAGCTCTCGTAAGATTGAAATAGAAGTCTTCGGTGATTTCAAGTCCGTTATAGTCGGGGTATGTAATTGTCTTCTTATACATTTCATGCTCCTTTCAAAGAAACTAAAAAGAGGGCCAGAGAACTGACCCCCTATAAAAATATCTAGTCGTTCGATTACGCCCTATCAACCGATCTTCAGAGTATCAAGAACCTCATCCGGAAGCGGCAGATACGGTTCAGAACCTGTGATTGAATGCTCGGTATCAGCATCTACGCCATACAGCTTGTCTTCAAGGTCCTTCAGTTTTGTAGCAGCAGTTCCAGTAAACTTAGTGGAATCAATCACGATAACTGAAGTTGGTTTATATGCCGAATATTCGGTCTTCTTGAAACTCTCTGGAGTGGTGCTAATCGTCCAGCTGAACGTAATCGCTTCTGGAGAATCGTTCTTCGTGCCATAAGCCTTCTCGGACGGAGTCGCCTGACATCCGTAAACAAGATGCAACTTATAACCGTAATCATCTCCCTGACCGTCATTACCAATCAGAGTCTTATAGCAGAAGCCAAACTTAGCTCTTCCCTGCTGCCCGATGTAAACACCATTTGCTTCAGTAGCTTCCTTTGAGCCATCGCATTCTGCAAATTCTTCAGGATAAGTATACGCTTCAATCGTAGCTCCAAATTCCTCCGCAGAAGTCAGATTAAGATATTTCATATCATCAGCCCACAGAGCAGTCGCTTCAGCTCCAGAAGGGCTTTCAGTTACATTGATCAGACCATTCCAACCAGCGACAGTAGTGTCATAAGCGCCATCTGCTTCCAGAAGATAAAGAACACCCTGCTCTACACCAGTTTCATACAGTTTCTCGTTGGTCTGGTCCCATTTAATTCTTCCTACAGCCATTATTATCCTCCTTAGGATTAATAGTAAATTGTTATAACATCGTGATTCAGATTGTCAGAAGTAAAATGCCTGTTAAACGAGGAATACTCGAAATGCTCAAGTATCCGTTTAGCAAGATCACTATCGGGATTTCTGTAAATCAGCGTTACTTCGTAACAATCTTTCAGTATGTAATTTGCATTATTAGCATGTCGATTATTTATGTTGCTTCGGTTGTATACAATAGCATCGTATTCAATCTTCTTAGATTCCGGAGGTTGAAAATACACATTTCTTGAACCGAGCAGCGTTTCGAGCTCAGCCTGCAACGTTGGCCTGCTTGCCATTATATACACCTCCTATGCTAAGAGTTAATCTCGGATATTGCACATCAACCGCTGTGACTTTCCACATAGAGCCCATAATTTCGACATAACGAATATATTGGAAGTTCTCTATGGCATAAGGATCACACACTAAACTGATTTCATTCTGTAAAGTAATGTTATCATTAAGTGTTTCAGACCCCTCATACCGTTTGTGGTTACGAACAAGATCTCCTGAGTATTCTTTTTCAATAGGAGTCTCGACCCAAACTCCAGATCCCTCCGGAGTTTCAATCGTTTGAACATAACCTACTTTCCCAAACCATTTAGCCATAGAAAACTCCTTTCATTTTGATTTGCTTATTCGGTTGCTACTGAACGAGTGTAGTAAGTCTTTTCAGCATCAAGAGTTGTATCGGTCGTCAAGCTATATGTGTACGGCTCGGACTCTCCACTTCTCTCGTAATAGCTTCCAAGATTATCGGCAGAAGGCTCTAACACCGCAGTATAAACGTATGTTACTTCTTCTACTGGCTCATCCGTAGAAGGCTCATAGCCTTTAGCTACGGCGATCTCCATGATCAGATCAGCAACTGTACGCCCAGTGCCTTCTGCTTCTTCAAGAACGCAAATGTCACGGAGAATACCTTTGATTGACTTTGCCTCGGATTCAGCACCAAGCGCCGAAGACAGAGCTCTTAAAGAATCTTTAACAGACATAGTCAACCTCCTTAGTTACCGGTAACTTCTTCCTCAATTGCGATAGCGGACCAGCACTTGGTCAGTGCGCCAGACAGTCTGGTCTCCAGCAGGGACTTCTGCTGGTTGAAATCGATATCGAACTGAGTGAAGTGGGTCAGCTCACCGCCCTTAGTAGAACCAACCTGATAATCAGCAAAGTTGGTGA
>ODAI012140058.1_pt1 | contig 65632 bp, 40 predicted proteins | sample 1539321 | NCBI WGS metagenome assembly ODAI01 (sample SAMN02144231, study PRJEB22623) | gut metagenome | biome: sheep rumen | host: Ovis aries | place: New Zealand
AGACGGTCACCGCGGTGCCGCTCGCGAACGGGCCCTTCTGCGCGAAGCCCTTCACCGTGATGGAGTCGACCTCCACCTTCTCCACGTCGGCGGTCTCGGTGCTGTCGGCCTTCAGGCTGCTGGAAGATTTAGGCTTGTCTTCGTCGGCCTCGCTGCTGGAGCTTGCCGCAGCGAGCAGGCTGTCGAGCTTAGACTCGTCCACCTCGGCCCAGTCCTCGCTGGTGCATTCGAAGTAGGCGCTTTCCTCTTCCACGAACACGATTTCGCCGTAGTGGCTCTTGGTGCAGTGTGCGAGGTCGTCGTAGGTCGGGACGGAAGCCGTGCCGTCCTTTTCCGGGGCGGGTTTACCGGAACTGCCGTCGTCGCCACAGGCGGCAAGGATGAGCGCGCCAGCCAGGCTAGCGGCAAGACCGAGTTTCTTGGACAATTTCATAATTCCTCCGGGAGGATTGAAGACAAACCTTTTCGATTAGGGACTAGAAGTAGATGAATCCACCAAAGCTAACGAAGACGCCTTCCCCGTTGAAGATGGACTTCGTGTCGGTAAAGAAGGTGTCGCCGAAGGCGAACTCACAGGCGATCCAGTTCCCGTACTGGTAGCGGAACCCGACAGTCGCAGTCACCTGGTCAGACACGCTTTCCATGGCGGTGTATTCGTCGTCCGTGGCGTCCGTTCCCGACGTAAAGTCGAACACGCGCCAATTATAGGAGGCTTCGCCGAAAAGCATCACGTGGCTGCCTAGGAGCACCTCGCCCAGGACGTTCGGGCTGAGCGAAACTCCCGCATTGAACAGCGACGTCGTCACAGTGTCTCCCGACACCGTATCGACAACATCCTGTTCGTCGTATATGGAAAGCGGCACGGACGCATTGACTCCGAGGAGGAGCCTTGCGCGCTCATTCTGGAAAGCCGCGATGCCGTAGTTGAAGAACGGGGAAATCGCGATGTGGGAATCCACGTCGTCGTTAATCACGCTGCCGCCGACCTTGAGTTCGTTTTCGTGACGGGTGAAGCCGACTCCAGCCGACCAGAAATGCTTGACGGCGGAAGGAGTATTCGAAATGCCCAGCGTCACGTTCAGGTCGCGGTAGGCCTCTTCGCTGGACTTGCCCACCTTGGGTTCCGCGTTGTCCTCTTCGCGGGTCGTGACCCAGTCTGCGTTGACGGACGCGACATAGCCGCCAAAGACCTTCGAGGCGGTCAGGCCCCAGTCGTCCCCGGAATAGGAGCCGCTCTTCTTGCCGTTGTCGCCATCGATGGCGAACTGCCCGAGGCCGAGACGGAGCGCGATACCGAAGCCTTCGGTAGCATAACCGGCGGTCGCGCGGCCCAGGTCGCCCGAGATATCCATCGCGGCGAAGAAAGAGCCAAGCGAAACAACGCCACGTTCTGCAGCAGGTTCGATGTAGAAGAACTTCTTGCCGTAGAACTTGTCCGGGCTTCCGAGCAGGCCGTCGACATTATCGGCAGCGGCGACGTTGCCGACCGAATTGTAGGCGCTGCCATGCAGCACGTCGAATGCGGAAGGTTCCTTTGCGGGAGCGGATTCCGCCGGAGCGGGCTGTTCTGCGGCAGCCTCGGGAACAGGGGCCGTCTGCTGAACGGGAGCAGCCTCGGGCGCGGGTGCAGCTTCCGCCACAGGAGCGGGTGCAGGCTCAGCGGCCGGCTGGGCCACGGGAGCCGGGGCGGCCGGCTGGGCCGCGGGAGCCGGGGCGGCAGGCTGTTGAGCAAGAGCAAAAGCGGTAGACGCAAACGTAATCGCAACTATTTTCTTGATATTCATGATACAAACTCTCCTTTAGTTCTTCTGCCATGCAAGCGGATAGGCACCGCAATCGTCCAATGTCGTCTTCACTACCATGCCCATAGCGCCAGAATCATACATGCTGCATCCGCAGGTGTAGGAATCCCCGCCGGCATTTCCCGTCGTACCGATCGTCTTGGCGTTACACACCTTGCCGATATCGTAGGTCACCTTGTCGGTCACGGACCATTCGTACTTCCCGGCGACGTAGGCATTTTCGCCACAGGACCTGTAGACGCTCGTGCCCTCGCTCTTGTAAGTCCCGATCGAATCGACAATCGCCTTGCGGCACACGCCGAGTTCCTGGTCGTCTTCGGTAGCTTCCTTGAAGTTCACCTTCACGGAATCTTCGCAGTAGTAATACTTGGAACCGCTCTTGAACACGTCATACACGACACACTTCTCGTCGCGCAGGTCGTAGTTCGCCTCGTCCGTCGGAATCCAGACATAGCTCACCGTTTCCACGCTGCCCACGGTCATCTTGTTTTCCTGGCAACGGGCGTAGGAGTCGTTTTTCTCGTGCTTGTACTTTTCGACGACGTTCTTGGCGGACGCGTTGCACATGTAGCCGATTTCGTAGGTGGTCAGGGATGTCGGAGTCCATGCGCGGTTCTGGCATCCGTAATAGGTGTCGTTTTCGTCTTCATCTTCGGTCTTTTCGACCGTGTTCACGACATCTTCGTAGTCCGTGCAGGCCTTGCCGATTACGAGCACGATGGAATCAGGTTCCTTCCAGCGGATGGTCGTCCCGGTTCCAAAGCCAGTCGTATCGTAGACATACATCTTCTCGGAATCCACGTTGCCCGCGCTGAGCACGCCGTCGTTCGCATTCCCGAGATTCACGGTATCGCGTTCGAAATCGGTCGACATGCGCCAGGCCTGGTTGTCGCAGGTGAAGAAGGCGCTCGCACTGTCGCTCAGCTCGTTGCGGTTCTGTACCACGGCGTCCTGACGGGCCCCGGCGCAACCGCCAAGGCCGTAGGCATCCACCCAGAATTTCGTGAAGTAGCCTTCGAAGGCGGGGGCGGCCTCGTTACCGAACTTTTCGAGGTTCTTGCGGTAGTCGGATTCCTTCAAGAGGATCTCGCCCGTTTCCTCGTCCTTGATCTTGAGGTTCTCGATATTGAAGGCGAAATCGGCCAGGACCGTGTGGAATTCCTCGTCGCCCCAAGAACCGGTCTCGGCAAAGCCCTCGGCGAAGTTCGCAACGGCTTCGGCAAACTCGCCCTCGTCCAGGTTGGCGCGCAGGAGGAGCGCAACCGCAAGCTTGACTTCTTCCTCGTCGCTATCGGAATTGAAACCGAAAGCGGTAAAGAGTTCCCTCTTGGCCTGCTTCATGGCGGCATATACGCTAGCACCGCCGTTCACCAGGGCGCGCACACGGCCCGCCAGCACGTGGGAAACCACATCGACCGCGGGAGTTTCGCCCGACGAGAGGTCCACCACGGCTTCCAGTTCCAGGGAATCCTCCGAGACCTCGCCCGAGACCACGTCCATGTAAAGGCCCTTCACCGATATCAAGGCGAAGTCGGAATAGGCCGTCACGCGGGGAACCATGAAGTCGCCCTTCCTGTTCGAGACGGAACCCACGGTTGCGGAATCCGTCGTCGCGAAGGCGGCTTCCTTGGAACTGGTGATTTCGCGGAGCTTAACCTGCGTCCCCATTTCAAAGGGGCCAATCACCTTTGCAGAGCCGAGAACGAGATCGTTTTCGACCTGGGGAGTCGGCATACTCCCGTCCGAGGACTCGTCCGACTCGATCCAGCCCGTATTGACACACAGGTAGTACATGGAATCCGCCTCGACATACACCTTCATGCCGAGCGTCTTGCCCCTCTTGGCGGGGCACTTCGGCAGGTCTTCGAAGTTAGCCACGGACACAACGACCCAGCCGTCGTCCGTGCACTGGTAAGACATGCCCTCTTCCTCGACAAGGACCTTTTCGCCCACCGGGCTAACACCCGAGGCGCTCTCCCTCGAAGAACAATTCGGCAAGTCTTCGTAAGTGGAGACCTCCGTCTTGCCTTCATCCGATGAATTCAGGTTACAACCTGCCAATACGGCAAGCCCCGCTCCAAAAGCAAGGAGCGCCGACTTCTTAGAATACAGTGTTTTCATTTGTCTTTCCTATCAAAAAAATCAACACATTGACGCAATGTAGAATAATAAAAAGATTTTTGCAACTTTATTAAAAGAAATTGACTAACGGAAAACCGCCCCTATTTCGTCTTCTTCCCGTTCTTCGCGGCGGAAAGCTTCTTGAATTCCGCCTGGGCCTTGCGCATGTCGGCCATGAAGGTTTCGTTTGTGTGCAGGCTCGGATAGGCTCCCGAAACAAGCACCTTGGAGGCATCCACGTCGCTCTGCCAGTGGAATCCGGCAATCACGCGGCTCTGCCCCCATTCGTAGGCGTATTTCAGCAGGGCGTCCTGGGCAGACGGGTTCACCTCGATCAGCAGCAGGGCCATCGACCATGCGCGAACGGTATGTCCCGACGGGTAGGAACCATTCGTTCTCAGGCGCTCTTCTTCGGACGGAACCAGGGTCGGTTCGTTGAAGCGGTCGTAGGGGCGGCGCCTCATGTAATGCCTCTTGGGAAGGCTCCCCACCTGCTTGAGCGTCCGGACTCCGCGTTCGAGCAGGTTCATGATGGCGGGAGTCTTCTTTGCGGAGATTTCCATCCCGAAAGGTTCGCTGAACATCTTGGCCATGTCCTCGACCGTTTCTACCGCCTGGGCTACAGCCAGGGCCGCACGCGCGGAATCGGCACGCATCTTTTTACCCCAGATGTACTGCGACATGTCGTACATGAACTGCGGGGAGAGCGTATCGGGGGGCGCCGGATAGAAGTTCAGCGCGTTCGGGAGAGCATCCGCTTCCACGTAGGGTTTGACATCTGCAGCAAAACTGCAAAGCGACGCGCCACAAATGGCGACAACGATAAAAGCTTTCTTGATAAGATTGGTCATGCGTTGAATATAAATAAAAAGACTATCTTTTGCGATTGAACCGGAGATTACAAATGCGCATTCTCGAAAAAATCAGTGATTTTATTGGCAAGTGGATGGCGGTTGTCGTCCTGGCTATTGCGGCGCTCTCGCTGTTCCTGCCGAAATCCACGCTCTGGATTGAACTCAGTTGGGTGAATTACCTCTTGATGGTCGTGATGTTCGGCATGGGGCTCACGCTCAAGTTAAGCGATTTTGCACTTGTGTTTGCCCGGCCGAAGGAAATCACCGTCGGGTGTGCGGCGCAATTCATCGTGATGCCCGGACTCGCGTTTTTGCTCTCCAAGATTTTCGGGCTCGATGCCGCACTGATGGCGGGCGTGATCCTTGTGGGAACTTGCCCCGGCGGGACATCCAGCAATGTCATCACCTACCTTTCGAAAGGCGACGTGGCGCTCTCCGTAGGCATGACTAGCGTGAACACGCTGCTCGCTCCCGTGCTGACGCCGGCAATTACCTACCTGCTCTTGCGCACCACCGTGAACGTCGACGTGCTGGCGATGTTCCTCTCCATCGTGAAGGTTGTCATCGTGCCGATTGCGTTAGGATTTGTCATAAACAAGTTCTTTGGCAAATGGACGGCGCGTGCCGTGAAGGTCTTGCCGCTCGTCTCGGTGATTGCGATTGCGATGATTGTATCCGCCGTCGTCTCGCACAATGCATCAAAGATTCTCTCTACGGGTGCCATCGTGTTCGCCGTCGTAATTCTCCATAACCTGCTGGGCTACGGCTGCGGCTTTGGCCTCGGCAAGTTGCTGAAATTCTCGACACCCAAGACGAAGGCACTCTCCATCGAAATCGGCATGCAGAATTCCGGACTCGCTACAAGCCTTGCTGCGACCGCGTTCTCGGGCCTTGCCATGGCGACTGTTCCCGGCGCCATATTCTCCGTGTGGCATAACATCTCGGGTGCGATTTTGGCGAATGTTTACCGCCGGTGGGAATAACCCCATTGTCATCCCCGCGAAGGCGGGGATCTCCCATCAAAAAAATTCATGAACGCCTACATGCATTACCTGCGCGTAGTCGTGGTCGCCTACAACGAAGAACTCGCCTTCTACGAGCATTGCGGCTTCAAGAAAGCCGACGACGCAAACCCTATGTTCATTACCAGCTTGTGGATGTAGGTTCCTTTTTCACCCAATAGCCGCCAGTCTTTTTAGAACCACGACGTTCAATAAGTTCTTTTTTACGCAAAGACGAAACAACCTTATCAAGTGTGTCAATAGGCATTTGTAGTCTGCCAGAAAGTTCTTTTATCATAACTCCAGGTCTTTTTGTGATTTCCAGGAACACTTTCTGCTGTGTTTCATTTAGTTCAATTTTTAATCCGCCACTTAATCCGCCATTTAATCCGCCATTTAATCCGCCGCTCTTTTCTCCCTCTGGCACATGATCAGTCAACGGAATCTCCGCTATAAAAATATCATTATCCACAAATTTGGGTTTTAGCCCAGAATAAATTTCGCACAGGTCACTAATTTTACGGATGCCCGTGCCGAGGTATTCCGCAAACCCCATCTGGGCAAACATTGTGGCGATATGCGGATTCTTAGGATAAGAACAAAGTTGAGATGCTATTTTCTCGTACGCAAAGGGCTTATTCGCGTTATTCGTCACAAGCTTATCTTTATAAATAACGAGCGTTGTTGGAATCGGATTCATGTATTCACGATGAATCAGCATATTCGCAATCACCTCTCTAAAAATCTTGTCACGCAAAGAGAGTCTTTTTTTCCCATCCAAATAGAATTTGTCAGGGAGATGCTTTTCGATAAACCCGTTCAATAATTCGTAACCATCAATCAGGTTGCATGTAACAGTCAAGCGATCATCGTAACGCATCAGGTCTTGTTTGCGGACTATTGCTTCAATTTTATAATATGGCAAATAACTTGAAATCGCTTCGTCCGTACCGAACAGCATAAGTGCCGCAAGCGTATAGCCCGACTTTCCAATGGTAGAATCATAGCGAATCAAACCAGCCGCTTTGAAAAAATCTTCCTTGTTCAACTTGAGCCACGGGTGATTGGACCTGATGGAACGAATCAAATCCTTGGCCTTTTTTAGCATTCCGCGCTTAATGTCTATTTCGCGAAGCCCCGGATAAACCGTATTTTCCGTATAGCTGTTGCTTTTGCGCAAATACATCGCACTAATTGCACTCTGCGTCTTTACCACAAAATCGCCATCGACGCTACGGTCGAAGACCTTCTTGCCGGTCTTGTGGACCTGCGAACTGGCGGGAACAAAGAAGTAGATCAATTTTTTGTCTTTGTAATCAACAACTTGCGGGTCTATCAAGTTCTGAGAATCCAATTTTTCAGGATTGTTGCTTAAATTCGCTATTTGCTTGCAAAGTTTTTCGACACAATTGGGGTCAACGCCCTCAATTTTTTTGTCGTCTGTAACTCCAAGGACAATATGGCCCCCATTGCGGTTTAAGAACGCCGCAACGGATTCGAAAAGATTGTCGGGCAATGCAGTCTTTGCCCTCTTGAATTCGACAGTCAAGCCTTCGCCCTGACGAATGATTTTCCTCAATTCTTTTTCATCCATATCGGCACCCCTTTCATCCTCTCGGGTAACGTAGTTTAGCGCCGCATTTTGGGCAACGCAGAATCAGTTCCTTAAGCCGTTTGATTTCGGCATCTTTTTCTTCTAGTACCTTGGCGAAATCCCCGATGGCGTTGTTAGCACTGCGATTCGGGCCTCCGTTGAATTTTCCGAAAATTTCATCGAACATAATTATTCCTTATAAATTTTAGTTGAACGTCGCCATTGGGCGACATTTTGACAGGCCGTTGCGATTTTGCTGAAAAACAGCGCACAACATACCCTTGCTTATTTGTTATGTATTGAGATTTTCCACGCCTTGCGCGGAATGGGATAATCTTGCGATTCTGTTGGCGGGGGCTTTCTCCCCTAAAGGGGACCATGGCCCACTAAGTGCTAAAGCACTAAGTGGTTGCAGCCCTGGCGTTACTTGGCACCCGCCTTAGCGAGCACACTCGAGTAGGTCGTGTTTCTACCAGCTATCCAACAGCATCAACAAGAAGGTTAATGCGCCCCGCCGCGAATGCACGTACGGACCCGAAGGTCTATGTCGACTGTCACGGGGATTATCGAATATCGACTACAATATACACAAATAGGTTGTCGAAGTCAAGGAATATCTTAACGCTGTTTTTTTTGATAAAAAGTGGATCATTGGACTAGTTTTCCCCTCAAATTGTCATGCCGAGCTTGACTTGTTAACTCCTTTTTCCCTGTCATCCCCGCGTAGGCGGGGATCTCCCTCTCGCATATTTATATATATTTTCCACTGACATAGCCCCGTACCGAATGGTTCGGAGTGACCGAAATTTTTGAGATTCGTCTCTTATTCTCATTGCTGAAACTACCACTTTCAAACCATACGAGAGTAAGACAGGCGCTCACGTCCCATTAGGTGCGTGGGTCGTTTGTGCTTATTGTATGGTAGGGTGTGGTAGCCCGCAGCAATGGTAAGTGCATACGACACCACGCTTTTTTGTTCCTAAAATAATGTGTGGCAAGCTGCCGAATAAGGGCCGACTCCCTGTTCACAACTATAAGCCAGTTGTGAATACGGAAAACTTGGCTTAAAAAAGGATGATTTATGAAAATCATGAATCTATATGAACTAGCTCTCTTGTTGAGAGCCAAATTGAAAATGGCGAAATGGCCATTTAACCGATACGGTTTTCCCGTATTTCCCAGGGAGGTTATTCTTGGAGAACCCCCTACACTCATTGAACCCATTCAAAGGATTCGTTGTTGCAAAAATCCGAAAGAGACCTTGCTCTGTTCTTTTGCTGATGATAAATTCATTCGGAGACGGTTGCAAAATCTATTTGATGAAATTGGGCTGTATCTGAATTATTATGGCTTTGGTGGTTTTGACTTGAGCCCTCGGATTAATTGGCCTCTTCAAATGCAAAAATTCAATATTTGGCTTTCGCAGTTGGCTACAGCTTTTGTTGCTCTGTCAGGACAAAAGATTCTTCCGAATTTCCGGGTAGGCTGTTTGCAGACTTTGTATGCGCTCGAATCTTATCCGAAAAATATTCCTTATATTGTTGGTGCGTTAGGTTGTGCGAAACGCTATAATCCTTTGCATGGCTACATTTTTAAAACGAAGATGCTAATCGCTAGGCCTTCCTTTCTTGTAATCTATGGAAGATTGAGGGGCGAATATGAAGAAATGCTTGAAAAATTAGACGTTCCTTACATGGTGGTTTCGGATTATAGAACTCGCTGTTACAAAGAATCTTTAGAAAGGAGGGCCGCATAATGGATTCCAAAGATACATACTCTAAATCTGTTCAAGAGCAAAAAGATCTTGCTCGGACAAATGCTGATTTAATGAAGAATATTGTGCAAGGCAAGAACAGGAGTCTCGAGCATTCTGAAAAATGGATGTCTGTAAATATTAACGATATCGTAAATCAGTTTGCGCCTGGAGCACAGGCGGAAGTTCAAGGCAATAAAGTTGAATGGCGCGACAAAGAAGGTAAAGTCTCCATTGTGGCTGATATTGGGGGTGGGTATTTGCGTATTCAAGATTTGTCGAAACCCTTTAGAGCGTATTTTGACTTGAAGGGCGAGAGTGTCAATAACTATATTGATGCAAAAGGAAAGCAACATGGACGTCCTAAGACGGAACGAGAGGCTCTGACCCACTTTAGGATAAAATACAGGAGCGAAATGTAATGGAACAGCATGAAATAATCCTTGTCCCCAAGCGGAATTTTGACGAGAATACGGACTGCTGGCAATCTTACGCTAATAGCGGAGAGTTTGACGATTTCGTTCAGTGGTGGCTGAAACTCCCGGAAAATGAAACTTTGTGGGATGTCTATATGGCTTTTAACGAAACGTTGGACGTGCTCATTGATCACTATGAGGATGAGGAGATTCCTGCCGAAAAAGTGGATGCTGCAATAAACATTGCAGATACATTTCGGGAAAAGAAAACAGGTGAATTGGAAAAAATGGCTTTTGACAAGTTGATGCAGGCTTTAACAAAAGCTAAAGAACTCGGTCAACCGGTCTATTTCTGGTTCTAATTGTCATTTCTCCTTGTTTTTTTACTATCATTTTCCGTGACATAGCCCCGTACCGAATGGTGCGGAGCGACCGGAATTTTTGAGATTCGTCTCTTATTCTCACTACTGAAACTACCACTTTCAAAAGACCTGAGGATAAGACGAACGCTCACGTCCCATCTGGGGCGTGGGTTGTTTGTGCTTATTAGGTCTAAGGGTGTGGTAGCCCGCAGTAGTGATAAGTGCTTACAACTCCACGCCTTTTTTTTGCATAGAGTACAAGAGCATCCAATAAGAACTTGTCTCGCAGATGAGGATGCAAAAATATGCCGACAAGAATTGAGCGTATTCAAAAGTCAAAAAGAAACGCCGAAGACGAATTTTATACGATATATGCAGATATTGCTGCCGAGTTGCCCAATTACAGGGACCAATTAAAAGGAAAACGTATTTTATGTCCTTGTGATTGGGACGAGTCTTTTGAACAGCAAATTGTCTATAGTGACGGAAGTGAAGTGCGTTCGTCCGATTTATTTAACAACTTAAACTTTGTTAAAGATATAAATATCGATGAAACACGAAAGTCGTTTGAAAAGAAAATAGATCTCATAAAATGCAACTTCATAAAATTTTTAGTATCTCATGCTGATGCGTATCAAATAAAATCAATATCTGTAAGCGGCTTTAATCCTATATTGCAAAAGGGTATTCGTTTTCAAGATATCGACTATTCAAATTACGATGTAGTTATTACGAATCCTCCCTTTTCCCAATTTCGGGAATTTATAGATACGATGTTTAAAAACAACATGTTGTTTCTCGTAATTGGTCCACAAAATGCAATTACCTACAAAGAATGTTTCAGATACATTTATGAAAATAAAATGTGGATCGGCTATCATTTTCATATGACCGGATTTGACCGTCCCGATGGAACTCATATTCCTAAAAACGATAATAAGGTTCGATCCTGTTGTTGGTTTACAAATATGGAGGTCTCTTTAAGACATGATGAAATGATCTTGACGGAAGAATATTCTTCTGAACGGAATCCTAAGTATGTAAACTATGACGCTATTCATGTGAAGGAGACAAATCTCATTCCGTATGATTATCCTGATGAAATGAGTGTTCCCATTACGTTTCTTCAGAAATACAATCCTGAACAATTTGAAATACTAGGTTACAGTGGTACGTTGGCGAAACCGATGAAGGAGATTGCTCAAAAAGGGGAATATCAGCAGGGTGGACCGGCTTTTTACAGATTGTGTCCGGATGGAAAGTATAAATATCATCGGGAATTTCCAAGAATTATCATAAAAAACAAGAAGGTTCGACATAATGAAGATTAAAGAACTTTACGAAAAAATTCGCGATGGAATCATCATCAGCGATATTGACTTGCAACGCGAAATCATTTACAACACAGAAAAACAACAACTCGTAATAGACAGCATTTTAAACAAAGTGCCGCTTCCTGCGTTTTATCTTTGGAAAAATGAAGATGAAAAGTTAGAGGTGTTGGATGGCAAACAGAGAATAGAATCAATAAAGAAGTTTATAGAGAATGACTTGCTGTTTAATGATAAAATTTGGAAGCAGACGGATCGCGAAACGCAGGATAAATTTAATTCCGCTGAACTTAGTGTGATTGTTTGTTCCGGTTCAGAAGACCTAAAAAGAAAAATATTTAATCGCATAAATACTTTAGGTGTTCCGCTTAGTCCTTATGAAGTGTTGAACGGACTGTATAATGGGGAATATTTACGAGGTGTAACGAGTTATATAAGCCAGGACAAAGATGCCCTTAAAATACTCGGACCTAATAGTCGCGGAAAGAACCAGATGAGAACGCTAAAATTCATTTGCTCTCTTCGTAATGTTAAGGAACTAGATGATTATGTAAAAATGAATCAGAGTAAATCATTTGCCGATGATCAAAGGCTGATAATGAAAAATTTCAGATTTATACGAGATGTTTTTGATGATTACGGTCACTTGGACATTCTTTTTAATCTGTCGATAAAATACGCAAAGGATTTAACTATTTGGAAAGAACATAAATCGGATATAAATATACGCATAAAACGCTATCTAAAAAGCGATGATGCAAAATTTACAGATAAAGCAGTCGAAATAGAAAACATTATCCAAGCAATTGTCCAAGGCATTAGTGTCGATGACAAGCGATTGTTTACAGTAGATGATAAACGGGAATTGCTTGCTCAAAAAGAATGTCGAGAAAATAAGTATCAGTGTGAAAAATGTAAAAAATGGTTCTATAAAGAAGAGCTTCAGGTAGATCATATAGAAGCTTGGTCTAAAGGTGGCCGAACTGTTTTGTCGAATGCACAGCTACTATGTGGCCCCTGCAATAAAAAGAAAGGTAATATCTAGTTTTTATTTCGGGGTCCTAGGGTTATCCCCTAGGCGAGGGGAAGGCTTCCCCCTGCCAATTTATAAAATCACTCCAGAAACATTGCCATGTAGTACGGCAGTGTAACCATCTTGCCAGCAACACCTATGTTGTTTTCGGAAAGCTTGTAGCAAACCTTGGCTGCGTAGTTATCGTTATTCAAAACGGTCTTTGCCGACTTGGAGCGTCCCGTTGTTGCCTTGACTTCAATAATGGCGAGTTCGCCGCCGACATTTTCTACAAAGTCAATTTCTAGCCCCGTATCTTTGCGGAAGTAGAATAGTTTGCGACCTTGTTTAGAGAAACAATCTGCGATGATGTTCTCGTAGATGGCTCCTTTATAGAATCCCAGATCGCCGCTTAGAATCTTGGCCGCGGTGCCGCGTTCCAGCATGGCGACAAAGAGGCCGGAATCCTGCACATAAATCTTAAACGTATTCTCGATCTTGTAGCCTTCAAGGGGTTCTGCGATGTTGGTCAGGTTGTGGCAAATGTTGATTATGCCGCAGTCGTAGAGCCATTGGATTGCGGTTTGGTAATTTTCGGAACGGCCCTTCTTTTCAAGTTGCGAATAGACAAACTTGTTGTTTTCCTTCGCAAGTTGGGCGGGAATCGAATCAAAAACGCGATTGATGCGGCCAAGAAGCGTGCGGTCAATTTCCTCGTTTTCATTCTCGTCAAGGTGTTTGCCGAAATCGTCCTTGTATTCTTCGAGAATGTCCTGCTGTTCCTGCCAAACAACGTTCATGTCGTTCGTTTCGACAAATCGAGAAACGACATAAGGGAGGCCACCCACGCAAAGGTATTCCTTGAAATAGCGGAGCATGGCGTTATGTGTCGCCTCGCTTACGGGTTCTTTTTTCGCGAAGCATTCCTTCAGGTATGCGATGACGTTTTCGCCTATGCCCTTTGCCCACAGAAATTCCTCGAAATCCATAGGTTTCATATAAATTATTCTTTCAAAACCGGTTGGGACGCCTTTTCCCTTTTTACGGTTGTACCCCTTAATACCAAGCAGGGATCCAGTACAGATGACGTCGTAGCGACCGTCTTCCATAAAAGGCTTGATGCTTGCGCGGGCGTTTGCACATTCCTGAATTTCATCGAAGATGATGACGGTCTTGTTTTCGACAAAATGCGCATTAGGGAAAAGTGCCGAAAGGTCTATAGTAATCCTATTGACATTCAGGTCTCCCTCGAAGACCTTCTTCGCATTTTCATTTTCCTTAAAGTTGATATAGACGACGTTCTCGTAGTTGTTGCGGGCGAATTCCAGGACACTGGATGTCTTGCCGATTTGACGCATCCCTTTGACAACCAGGGCCTTCTTTTTGCCCCCCGAGATCTTCCAATTTTCGAATTCTTTAAGGATTTTTCTCTTGAACATACCCTAAAACTACACTTTTCCAACCGAATTGTCAATACTTTAGCGCACTTTTTCAACCGAATTAGTGCATTAAAGTCGCGTTTTTACCACCGAAAAAGTGTAAATTTTCCGATTTTATGCAAATTTCGCCAATTTTAGCCAGCGAATCTGATGATCCAGCGCTGTTTCTCCGAGCCATCGGACACACCGCGAGACGCGTTTTGAAACCATTTTCAAGGTGCTGAACGCCATGGGAATCCAGATGACTCTCGTCCCTAAAATGAAATTCAGGAAACGCTCTAAACAAACGGCGCTTTGCGTCGCTGAGAAAAGGGCGCTATATAGGGTGTAGAGTTTTATCGGGGGTTTTAGGGGTGTCCCCTAGGCGAGGGGGTGATGGAAGACACGGCTAGATGGCGGCTCGAGGGCCGCCATGACGACGGGGCTGCAATCAGGGGGATTCTTCCCCCTTTATGGAAGAAAAAAGGTGTCTTGGTTGCCACTGCGCACCCTATATTCTATCTTTGCGCGCACCGCCAGATGTCGTATTTCTGGGGAACCGGGCGAGAACCGCCCACAAAAAGGATTAATTATGTCTCAGATCGAACTCACCTTCCCCGATGGCTCCGTACGTTCCGTAGCATCGGGCACCACCGGCCTCGAAATTGCGAAGGGCATTTCCGAAGGTCTTGCACGCAAGGCGCTTGGCGTCAAACTCGGCGATAAGGTCCTCGACCTCACGCGCCCGCTTACCGAGAGCGGCACCATCAAGATTATCACGCCGAGCAACGACGACCCGGATGCTCTGATGCTCCTGCGTCACAGCTGCAGCCACGTGCTCGCCGAAGCCATCTGCGACCTGTTCCCGGGCACCAAGCTCGCCTACGGTCCGGCTATCGAAAAGGGTTTCTACTACGATTTGATGACACCGACCCCGATCCAGCAGTCGGATTTCGAGCGCATCGAAAAGCGCATGAAGGAAATCATCAAGGAAGACCGTCCGTTTACCCGTTGCGAAGTCAGCGCCGCCGATGGCCTGAAGCGCACCGAGGGCGACAAGTACAAGACGGATAACGCGCAGCGCGCTCTCGCCCGCGAAGGCAGCGACGGTACGCTGAGCTTCTACGTGACTGGCGAACCGGGCAAGAACTTTGAAGACCTCTGCGCCGGCCCCCACGTGCCTTCTACAGGCAAGCTCAAGAATTTCAAGGTGCTCTCGATGTCCGGTGCTTACTGGCATGGCGACCAGAACAGTGACCAACTGACCCGCGTGTACGGTACCTGCTTTGCCGACAAGGAAGGTCTCGAAACTTATTTGAAGTTCCTCGAAGAAGCCGAAAAGCGCGACCACCGCAAGATCGGTAAGGAAATGGACCTCTACCACATCGAAGACCATTCTCCGGGCATGGTGTTCTGGCACCCGAAGGGCACCAAGATGGTGAACGCCCTTAAGGACTACATCCGCGGTAAGATTGACCGTCGTGGCTACCTCGAAGTGATCACGCCGGAAATCGTGAACAAGACTTTGTGGATCAAGTCCGGCCACGCCGACAAGTACAACGAGAACATGTTCAAGACGCTGGCTGGCGACGTGGAAATGGCCGTGAAGCCGATGAACTGCCCCTGCCACATTCAGATTTTCAATACGGGTCTGCGCAGCTGGCGTGACCTTCCGATGCGCCTTGCCGAATTCGGTAAGTGCCACCGTTACGAACCTGCCGGCACCATGCACGGCCTGATGCGCGTGCGCGGCTTTGTGCAGGACGACGCCCACATCTTCTGTACCGAAGACCAGATTGCAAGCGAAGTGGCTGACTTCTGCGCCCTCGTCAAGGAAATCTACCATGACTTCGGTTTCGACGATATCGTGGTGAAGTTCTCCACCCGCCCCGAAAAGCGCGTGGGTTCCGACGAAATCTGGGACAAGGCTGAAGCCGCCCTCGCCGAAGCCACCAAGCTCGCTGGCCTCGACTACATTCTGAACCCGGGTGAAGGCGCCTTCTACGGTCCGAAGCTCGAATTCACGCTGAAGGACTCCCTCGGACGTGACTGGCAGTGCGGTACCATCCAGGTGGACTTCAACCTCCCGCAGCGTCTCGGCGCCGAGTATGTCGGCAAGGACAACCAGAAGCATATTCCGGTGATGTTGCACCGTGCGGCCGTGGGTTCCATCGAACGCTTCCTCGGCATTTTGATTGAAGAATTCATGGGCGATTTCCCGCTGTGGCTCGCTCCGGTTCAGGCCCGCGTGCTTCCGATTTCCGAGAAGTTCGTTGACTATGCGAAGCAGGTCGAAAAGGAACTCGTGAACGCCGGCGTCCGCGTGGAAGTCGACGAATCCAATGAGAAGCTCGGCTACAAGATCCGCCAGTGCGAATTGCAGAAAGTGCCTTACCTCCTCATCGTCGGCGAGAAAGAAGTTGCCGATGGTGTTGTCTCTGTCCGCCGTCGTAAAGAAGGTGATAAAGGCAGCATGAAGGTTGCCGACTTCCTCAAGATGACCGAAGACGACCGCAAGGTTGTGCGGTAATCATCGCGGCATAAAAGATCCCCGCCTTCGCGGGGATGACATATTAGCAAACGCAGACTCAACCCGAGCCTGCGTTTTTTCTATAAACCTAATTTATTCAAAAACTCTGAATACGAAAGAATCGGAATTCCTGCATGACTTTTTAACTCTGTCAAGTCCTTGTCTCCGCTTACGATGAAATCAACAGGAACACTTTCTGCCATTGACAATATAAAGAGATCCTTGATGGCCCTGATAGGTGATTTTGCCTGTATTGTGATTGGAGTCCAATGGCAAACATTATCCACCATGTCAACAAACGCTTGCCGTGATTCTTGAGAAATAATAACGTTAAATTTCGGACGGGCGACCACAGTTTGAATTTCGTCTAGCAGTTGTTCGCTCATATAAACTTGAACATCATTACGGCATAAAACATCGGCAAGCGAAGCAAGCCGCTTGCCGATCATGAATGATATCCACAAATTTGTGTCGAACAGGACCTTCATTTCCCGTATCGAACAGCGTTGACTTCAGCGGCGATTTCTTCGTCGGTCATCATTGGGGTCTTGGGACATGAATCGACGAATTTCTGGACGATGCTCCGCTTAGACCGCACAGTCCAGCCCATGCGATTCGCTAGCGTTTCCATGATACCCAAATCTTGGGTTGGAATTGTCAGAACAAGATCTTCCATATAAACCTCCTCCATAATATACATTATTCAGGCTTGGACTGTCTCCCCTTTCCAAGTAGGAATAGCCCGTTTGCTTTACCAAATGGCACAAATTCGCCGTTTTCTACACAAAACTGCTCCTTTTTGTAAACTTTTTGGTCGGTCTTTGGTCGTATAGACCAAGGGCAACATCCCGCTCGGCAACTTAAAGCCCGGCGAGTTGCGCACAATTACAGACAAAGTCATTTAATCTGACTTCTCTAGGGGGCTGCTTTTTATTCGTATAAAATTTATTATTATTTCAACATAACCTAAAAGAGGTATTCATGAAAAAGATTTTACTTATTTTCACGACACTTGTTCTTTCTAGTTGTGCCATTTTGATGGGAACAAGCATGCGTCCAATCATTCTTGGGAAAATGCTCATTTACGTCCGTACATCAACAGCAAAGGCATTTATTGCAACCGAGATGCCAGAAAAACTTGAAATCGACACCCCATTCTATGTCAGCGGTCGTTTCGATTACAGAAACGCCATTCATGACACCACTAAAGGAATAGCTTCTGTGACGTTAGATAATGGAGATTTAGAAATGGGTTTCAGACTCGCTTCATATAGCAATGCTTCGCAAAACAACCCAGAAGTTTTTCAGAACGATATAAGCGATTCATTGAAGACAACCAAAATTTTTTCTGCTTACGAAGATTTCTTCCCAAGTTTTACAAAAGAAAATCTTGTCGATGCCGATTATAATTCCGAAAAAAGTATACATACAGATGCTACAAAATAAAAACGCCAAAGGACATCTGCATCGCATCAAGATTAACACCAAAAGGAAATATTATCATCGCCTTCATGCGTAGTTTAACTTACGACACGGATGTTAAGGCAACGCTCCTGGAGGCAATCGAGAGCGTAGAATTCAAAAACTAGAGACTCCTCAAATTTTCACATACAAGGACACCCCGCAAGCACAAACTTGCGGGGCGTTTCTATTGAAAAGGGAGATCCCCGCTGGCGGGGATAACAAGCCTTTAGATCAAGCCTTCGAAGAAATTATTTCCCTTGTCATCCACGAGGATGAATGCCGGGAAGTCCTTGATGGTGATCTTGCGGATGGCTTCCATGCCGAGTTCCGGGAAGGCCACGATGTCGTTGCTGAGGATGTTCTGTTCAGCAAGGATGGCTGCCGGACCGCCGATGGAGCCGAGGAAGAATCCACCGTACTTCTTGCAGGCGTCGGTCACGTCCTGAGAGCGGTTGCCCTTAGCGACCATGATCATCGAAGCGCCCTTGCTCTGGAAGCGCATCACGTACGGGTCCATGCGGTTGGCTGTCGTCGGGCCAAAGCTACCGGTGGGCATGCCTGCCGGAGTCTTGGCCGGGCCGGCGTAGTAAATCGGGTGGTCAGAAACAACCTTGAGCACGGTCTTTTCTTCGTCAGTGAGTTCTTCGCCACGTTCCTGCTTGTCGAAGATTTCAGCAATCTTCGCGTGTGCCATGTCGCGGGCCACAATCATGGTGCCCTTGAGGCTGAGGCGCGTCTTCACCGGGTACTTGGTGAGGTCGGCGAGCACTTCCTTCATCGGGCGGTCGAGGTCGATTTCCACTGCCGGAGCGAGGTTCACGGCATTGCCTGCCGGAATATAGTTTTCCGGATGGTGTTCCATCTTTTCGAGCCAGAGACCGTTCTCGTCAATCTTCGCCTTGATGTTACGGTCGGCAGAGCAGCTCACGCCGATAGAAACCGGGCAGCTTGCAGCGTGACGCGGAGCGCGAATCACGCGCACATCGTGCACCAGGTACTTGCCGCCGAACTGGGCGCCAATGCCCGTCTTCTGGCAAATGTGCAGAACCTTTTCTTCCATTTCGAGGTCGCGGAAAATGCGGCCGCCTTCGGAACCGCTGGTCGGAATATCGTCGAGGTAGCCGCAGCTAGCGAGCTTCACCATGTGGGTGTTCATTTCGGCAGAGGTTCCGCCAATCACAATGGCGAGGTGGTACGGAGGGCATGCCGCAGTACCCAGGGTCTTCACCTTTTCGGCGAGGAACTTTTCCAAGGACTTCGGGTTGAGGAGCGCCTTGGTCATCGGCCAGTAGTAAGTCTTGTTGGCAGAGCCACCGCCCTTGGCGACGAACAAGAATTTCATCTCGGCGCCTTCTTCGGCGTGGATGTCGATCTGGGCAGGCAGGTTGCAACCGGTGTTCTTTTCTTCGTACATCGTGAGCGGAGCAATCTGGCTGTAGCGCAGGTTCTTGGTGGTGTAGGCGTTGTAGATACCTTCGGAAATGGCTTCGGCATCGTCAAAGCCCGTCCAGACCTGCTGGCCCTTGTGGGCTACGCAAATAGCCGTACCCGTGTCCTGGCAGAACGGGAGGATGCCCTTTGCGGCAACGCAGGCGTTCTTGAGCATGGTGAGCGCGACAAACTTGTCGTTGTCCGAAGCTTCCGGGTCCTGCAAAATCTTGGCGACCTTGGCCGTGTGGGCCGGACGCAGGCAGAATTCGACTTCTTCAAAGGCGGCCTGGGCAATCTTGGTGAGCGCCTCGGGGGCGACCTTCAGAATCTTCTTGCCTTCGAATTCGGCGACGGAAACGCCGTCTTTACCGAGGTTCACGTATTCGGTAGTATCTTCACCGTGCTGGACGGTAGCTTCGTATTTGAATGCCATAGTTAGTGTCTCTAGTGAGGGGTTAAATTTTGATTCATAAGATAAAAATTGCCCCGACCGAAGGGGGCGGTCTCGCCAGGCGTAATGCCTTTTTTTGTAAAAACCGCCGATGAACGTACAAAAAAAGGGGATTATTTGAATTTTTTTTATTTTTTTTTAGCAATTCGCCCCAAGATGTGCTATTTTTTAGAGCGTAAGTTTAAAAACAACCCCTAAAGAGGAATGGAATCTATGATGAAAAAGATTTTGATGGTCTCCATGCTCGCCGCAGCAGTCGCATTCGCTGCGCCGGCCAAGTCCGCCAAGAAGGCAGCCCCCGCTGCCGCACCGGCACCTGCCGCCGAAGCCGCTGCTCCGGCCCCTGCCGCTGAAGCAGCCCCGGCCGCCGCTCCCGCTGCCGAAGCCGCACCGGCACCTGCCGCTGAAGCAGCCCCGGCCGCCGCTCCTGCTGCTGAAGCCGCTCCTGCCGCTGCCGACACCGCCAAGGCTGCCGAAGCTGCTCCTGCTGAAGCAGCGCCCGCTGCCGAGGCCGCTCCTGCCGAAGCCGTAGCCGCCACTGATTCCGCCGCCGCTCCTGCTGAAGCAGCGCCCGCCGAAGCTGCCGCTCCGGCCGACACCGCCAAGACCGAAGTCCTCGAAGCCAAGACCGAAGAAGCCCCGGTAGACTCCGCCGCTCTCGCCAAGGCCGAAGAAGAAAAGAAGGCTGCCGAAGCTGAAGCCAAGGCCAAGGCCGAAGAACAGCAGAAGATTGAAGCTTCCAGCATGGGTTCTGCAAAGACCACCATCATGGAAAATCCGTGGGAATTCCTCGTGGTTTCCGCCCTGTTCGTTGCTTCTGTGCTCGTGATCATCTTCACCGGGGACTGATAAGCTCCTTCAAAAAGGTTTAAGAGAGACGGCTTCTGGCCGTCTTTCTTTTTGCAATCTTTGTTGTATTTCCAGATGCATATAAGAAGGCCGCGGTCACAAGGACCACGGCCTTCGTTAAATGAGTTTGCCGCCTTCTAGTTGGGCGAAACCATGCAAAGCGCGGTGACCGTTGCCTCGATGGAGAACTTCTTGCCAGGCGCGCAGCTGTTGCCGGGATTGAAGTAACCGATGTTGTCAACCTGGTTTCCGTCCACGGTAATCTTGAGGGACATGTAATCGGCTCCAACCTTGGGCACGCAAGAAAGGTTGCAGTTTGCCTTCGCAGTATTCGGAACCTGGGCGGTAATCGGGGACTGCGCCGGAATGAACATGGAATCCGGGAGATTCGCGCGGTTGGTTTCGCCATACTGTGGGCTATTGACATCGGCAACGATGAGCACTAGGTCCACCGATTCGGGGTCAAGCACAGTCACGCCGTCGCACTGGTAAGTTTGCGTGGTCCTGTCATCGTTGGTCACGGCAACCATGGGGGCAACCTTCTGCTTGTGCATCGAAGCTTCTGCAGACAAAGTAGCACTCGTCCCCGAACCAGAAATCGTCCCGAGCGTCGAAGTCCAGGCATACCCGGTGATGTTCGCATCGGATTCCGCCTCGACCTTCCACGTAATCGTTTCGCCCGCCTTGGCTGTTTCCTTGTCGGCCTTGCAGGAATTGATAGTAATAGGAATGCCCTGCACCTGTAGGGGATCACAAACGACATCTGCACCATCGACGTTCAGCGTTGCCGTGTAAGTTCCGGACTGCTCATACGAAACATCCACGGAATTCATCCCATTCCCCTGCACCGTCTTGTTCAGTTCGGGGAATTTCCATACAAACGGAGCCATGATGGCATCAAAGACATCGCCACCTTCACGATAGAACGACCACGTCGCCATGCCACCCTTCTCAATGATGGGGGTCTTGGGACCGCAACTTCCGGAAACTTTGAGAGACGGCTCGTTCAGAACCTCTTCAGAAGACTCCGTCGCCGTCTTGGAAGATGACGAGGCAACGGGCTTGGATGCCTGCGAGGAGGACGAAGGCGGCTTTGAGACTGTCGACGAGGAAGAGGTACCTCCCTCCTGGGAGAGCTTGCTTTCGGAAGACACCGCAGGAGGGTCATCGGGCAACTGGCTAGACGGTTCCTTGGGACCTGCCACCTCGTCTCCACAAGCGGAAAGACCGAACAGCGACAATCCGGAAACGAACAGCGCCGAAGCAGGAATGTAAAAAAATCTTTTCTTAAAAAAAGAGGATGTCATACTTTGAAATATATAAAAAAAAGCCCGAATGAGTAGTTTTTTTTGATACACTTTTTTTCAACCGCGTTAAAAATGTCTATTTTCTAGATGGGATTGTTGTGAGTACTTTTTTAAGGGAGGCTATATGCCGTTTTTCCTAGTAGCAGGATTGCTTCTGGCATCTCTGACTTTTGCTGCGGTTGACCAAGAACAACCGACACCCTATGACTTGATTCGTCCGATATGGCCCATGAAGTGGGATACTGCCGCCACAGACAACGGCGGTACAGTCGAGAGTTTCAGCAAGTATACTCCGAACCCCCGCAAGCACAATACCGTGCCCCCCGTCGGATCCATGCCCCAAGACTTTGTTCCAAACGGAATCATTCCCGACTCGTTGAACCAGGCTTTCCGTGACGCACAGAACCTCCGTATCGGCCGTATCCGTATCAACCAGGCGGGCTACCTGCCCGAAGACCCGGAAAAGCAGTTCTATTATGTATCCGCGGGCAACTGTAGCGAAAAATTCTCCGTTGTCGATTTGGAAGGGAACGAAGTCTTTACTGGCGGAACCTTTACCAACTCCGGCAAGTCCACCGGGTCCAGTTGGGACATCAAGGCAGGAACTGACGCCGCGACGAACAACCAAGGGCGCTACACGGCCAAGGCCATAGGTCCCGAGGGCAAGGTTTGTATCGGCCAACTGAGCCAGGCGACCGGACTCGACATGAACAAGCGCTACCGCGTCAAGGTGCTGAGCCAGTATTCCGCTACCTTTATTATTAGCGACAAGGTCTACTCGATGGTCCGCGATGCGACCCTCAAGTTCTATGGTATCAACCGTTCCGGCAATTCGGAATCCTGGTTCCACAAGCCGAGCCACACCAAAGACGGCAGCGGCAAGTTCGTAAAGGGTGTCGGCGCCGTCACAGGCTTCACTCCAGAAGAGGGCGCACTGCAGGGCGGCTGGTACGACTGCGGTGACCACCTGAAGGAATCCCAGACCCAGGCCTATGCATTCATGGTGCTTGCCGTGATGGCGGCATCGAGCCCGGAACGCGACGAGGACCACTACGCCTACAACATGGGCGAAACCATCAATACCGACGGTATTCCCGACATTCTGCGCGAAGCCAAGCACGGTGCCGACTTCTTTTTGCGCGCCTACCGTTTTGCAAATGGCGTCATCGACAATATGGCCGTCTCCGTAGGAAACTTTGGCGCCGACCACGGATGGTGGGGACGCCCCGAAAACCAGGATGCGCTGCCCACGACATTGACCGGTCGCGGAGGTCCGCATGAACGTGACATCCGCCTCGGCGAACTGGGTTCCAACATTTCGGGCCAGATCGCGGCGGGCCTCGCCATTTTGAGCAAGGAATACGCGACATACGACAAGCCCTTTGCTGATAGCTGCCTTGTCGTGGCCGAAAAGATGTACGATTTCGCCAAGAACCTGAAGCTCAAGGAAAAGAGCCTTGGCCCCGGAACCTACGACGGCGGAAAGGCCTATGTGCACAATACGAAGGCCGACGGCTGGTCGAGCCCGGCCTACAACGGCAACAACGAGTCGCACGACGACCTCGCCATTGCGGCCATTGCGCTTCACTTCGCCACCTACGAAAAGACCGGCAAGATGGACTACCTGAACGACGCCGTGGAAGATACGCAAATTGGTGTCCCACAGGAAGCCTCGACCGGGTTCTTCCATGGCGGCTGGATGGCCTGGAACCGCGACGGCATGAGGAAGTCGAGCAAGAATACGAGCTGGGCGAACGCCTACACCTACACGCTCTACGGCTTCTATAAGATGCTTTTGCGCGACAAGGAAACGGGCCTCAAGTACGGCATCGACGACAAGACCCGCCTGACCTACGCCGAAAATGTCGCCTTGATTCTCGGCACCAACATCAGCTACCTGAGCGGAAGCGGTTCCCAGAGCATTACTATCCCGACCCTGAACGGCCCGACCCCTGTTTCGTTCGGAGACCTGTGGTACAACATGCAGACTGACCAAACCTGGATTTACAACCGCTACCAGGCGGGCAACATTTTCGAAGTACTCGCCTATTCCGACGTGACCAAGGATTTGGAAGGAATCAACCTGCCGCAGAAGGGCATGCAGAACTGGAACTCCGCAGAGATGAAACAGCTGGGCATCAACCAGCTGAACTACATGCTCGGCGTGAACCCCTGGGATGTTTCCTTCTTGCTGGGCGTGGGCGACAAGAACGACGCCCACCCGCACCACCGTGCATCGAACCCCGAAGGCAAGAACATGCCGGGTGCTGGCTACAAGTACAACCCGCCCACGGGCGCCCTGTTCGGCGGCGTGACCCCCGGCGTCGAGAACGCCTGGTCGCCCTCGACGCTCAGCTGGGAAGACTACCACCTTTCCGAAACCTGTATCGACGCTACGGCCATGTTCGTGGCTTCGAGCGCGGTTGCCGTCCGCGAAGAAGACCGCAACCGCGCCCCCTCCCAGATTAACGTGGAAATCCGTTACGTGGGCTACGATTCTGCCATCGTAAAGATTTCCCAGGACATGCGCGGCCCCGCCATGATCCTCTACAGCACCAGTGAAACCGGTCCGTTCAACATTCCCGCGAAGGATACCGTCAACGGCGTAAAGCACGAGATCCACCTGACGGGGCTCCAGAACGGCACAACCTACTACTTCAAGGTCATCGCGATTAACATCAGGAGCGAAGCATACGCCACCAAGTGGCTCGTCGACAGCACCACGACCCCGTTCTCGTTCACGACCCTCGTGAGCCCGCCGGCCCCGGCCGACATCCAGAACGTGAAGGTCTGCAACCTGAGTTCCGACAGCGCCGAAATCATGTGGTACACACCCAACGGCCAGTACGAATCCAAGGTCTACTGGGATACGACACTCACGAGCTACGACAAGATGACCTGTCCCACGACCCCGAGGGGCACCTGCGATATCGACGGCAATGCGGATGTTTCGGGAATTCCGACCAGCTTCCACTACGTGAAGATTGGCAAGCTCAAGGAAAAGACGACCTACTACTACTGCGTAGAAAGCAACGGGGTGCAGCGCTGCACCGACGACAACGGCATGCCGCTCAAGTTTACTACTCCCGTGACGCACTACGACTTCGACGTAAGCGTGTACCAGTACGAGTTCGGCGGGATGGACTTCCTGAACCTGAACCTCACCAACAACGAGGACCGCGCGTTCAACGAACTGACCCTTAGATTCTACGTGACAGCAAAGCCCGAAGAAATCGAGGCCGTCCCCGGCCAGAACAACCAACCGGGAACCTGCCCCCTGCTGGTGGATTCCGACATTTGCCAGGCCTATGACGAAGCGGGCTTCAACAGGCCCTGCGTGAACGAAAGAGGCGAGAATGTCGACGATTCCATACGCTACTACCTGAGACATGCCGTGCCGGTAAAACTTGAAGACACCTACAACCCGGCAACGGGCGAATACGACTGGTACATCCCGATTCCGCTGGGCGGCACGACCATCAAATCGTCATCGCGCATGCGTATCGACATCGGTTTCTCCAGCGGCATTTACCAGAACAACATGTGCGAAACGCTCCGCACTCCGGGCAAGAAGCGCCTCGTGACCGGCGGCAACTCTCCCGACTGGTCTTGGGCGGCCCACAAGCGCGACGACGACGGGGCCGACTACGATGGCGTTCCCGCATGGGACAAGGACCAGGGCGACTTCGAGCAGGCACCTGTCAACCCCTACATTGTAGTCTACCGCAAGGACGAGTTCATATCGGGCTTCAGCCCCTCCTACAAGGAAATGACCACCAAGCGCGCCCACTACGACATGACCGTAGCGTTCGACGCTCCGTTCAACGTGTCCAACGGTTCCTATGTGCGAATCGACACGGCGACAAGCGTCATGCACCTGCGCGGCACGGCACTGATTTCGGAAAGCGGCTACGTGAACAGCATCTGGGTGAACGGCGTGGCGCTCACCAAGGAACAACTCGCGAAGGCGGCCGTCTACAACTACGAGACCGGCAAGTTCGACCTGGACATCCCGGCCAAGATGACCATCGGCACCAACAAGGTGGACGTGACCGTGTTCGCGGGTCCGAACCCCGAATGTGCTGAATGCCAAGAAAATGGCGGATGCGCGTTCGTGAACCGCACCTACTACGTGCAGTTCAGCAAGGGCGACCGCACCCAGGGCTCGCTGTTGCTTGTACAGAAGGACGGGAACTCGGTAACGAGCCCCGCCAAGACAGACGGTTCCCTTCAGTTCCAGATTCAGCTGCGCGACAAGGACAGCCGCAACAACGAGACTATGCCCGTGAAGGTTTTCAATTCGCGCACCGGGGACTCTATCGAAGTCATTCTCAGGCGCGATAATGAGGCCCTGGGCTACTTCTCCGGCGACTGGCTCAAGGCAAGTTCGAGCGAAGACGCCTACCCCAACATCCACTTCCTCGGTGGCGACACCATCTGGGTCAAGTACCAAGACCCGGCCGACGAAGAAGAACGCGACTCCGTCTGGTTCTACTCGCAGCCGACCCGGCCCGACCCCAAGAAGGCTCTCTTTACAAGCGAAGTCTGCTCCATGACCGGCGCACCCGTAAATGACATGAGCCTCAATATCGAATTCAGCGGAAGCCAGTTCGATGGCACCAAGATTATCCTCGACAGCGTGATGGTCTCGCTCGATTCCACCGCGACATTCGCAGGCAATTCCTTCGTGCTGACTCCGTCTTCCACCGTGACGGGTGCGACAGCCTCCTTCCCCCTTTCCGACTCGCTCGTCAGCATCGCGAACCCGAAGGGTAACGTCACCGTCTACTTGCGCGAAAACGGGAAGGCCCAGACGGCGACCGTAGCCATTACCGACGCCATCAAGCCGAAGCTCGTGAGCGTTTCCATTCTGGAAAACGAGAACCACGAAAACGAACGCGACACGCTCAAGGTTTCGTTCTCGGAACCTATCAACCTAGGTTCAAAGACGGAATGGCCCCTTGAGGTTTACGACGGCACATCCGAAGTCGTGCAGGCCGGCATCCGCGTCATTTCGGCAACATCCAGCGACGACGGCAAGAGCTGGCTCTATGTCATCGAAGGCAACACGAACGGGAACCTGATCAAGCCCGGGTTCCGCACACAAATTGCCGGATCCTTCCAGGTGAACGACATGTCCACTAACGCGCTCGCCTCCTGCGAACCGATTACGGTGACAGAATCGACCCGACCTGTGCCCGTGCATTACGCAAGGATCTTCGATGTCGAAGGCGACGGCCAGCCCGACTCCATCTACATCGAGTTCGTGAAACTGCTCCGCGACAAGAACATTCCCGACACGATCGACGTGTACTGGGGCAGCCCCGCCGTCTACACGCCGTTCACCACGCCCGCCGGCGGATGGGCCCTCGATACGGTCTATGGCGAAAAGACTCCTGTCGCCATAACAAAGCTGGACTCTGCCAACGGAACCTGGATAAAGGGAACCGTCAAGAAGACCTGCATCAGTTTCAAGGACGTGACGACCTACGTCACAGACACGGTTTTCACCTGCACCTACCTCGATGCGGAACAGACCGTTGTCGACCAATGCACGGTTGACCATATCGACACGCTTTCTTCTACAGTCTCGCAGAAATGCGACCAGTACCAGACATCGCAGGATTCTTCGTTCATTCCGAAAATTGACACCGTGGGCTGGGACTCGGCACAGACCGAGCATAGCGCCATCAGGATTGCGATTCCGGACGGCCTGTACAAGAACATGACCTACGGTTCTAGTGGCGGCAACGGAGCTATCCTCCCGCGCAAGGGATCTCTCGAAAGCCTGCTGGATGCAACACGGGCAACGCTCATCGACAACTGCCCGCCCATCATCATAAAGGCGACCAAGAGTTCCGTAAGCTCTTACGAGTTCCTCGAGGCGACCATGTCTGAACCGCTCCAGAGCATCGACAACCCAGTTCTCGAATACATCGAAAGGAAGCGCGGCTCGCAGGAGGGAATCTACCTCAAGCCGATCTCGGTGACCACGAAGAACGAGACCAAGGAGACGTTCGGCTACACGGACGAATCCGAAGGCGCCGTCCGCGTGGGCGACTTCATCAGGCTCGTGCCTCTCAAGGAACTTTCTCGCTACAAGGACAAGGCGGGCAACTACCCCACCATCAACAACCCGTGGGTTATCGTTGGTGGTGATGCTGCCGAGAAGACGAAGTTCAAGGTGACGCTCGCAAGCAATATCACCACTCCGTCCAAGGAAATGCCCTACGCCGATGTTCCCGTGAAGGAAGGCGACATCTTCCGCATCACCGTCAAGAACTCGAACGGGACGGAAACCCTGCTCAACCTGAACGACAATAAGCTCTCGGCGACCGCCATCGTGCTTGACACCAATACCTACAAGCATGCGGGCCCGCAGTTCTTCGTGGATATCACCATGCCGTCGGCTCTCCAGACCGACGACTTCGGCAAGCCTATCTTCGATTTCGACATCCGCTTCACGATGAACGTCTACGACAACCTCGGGCAGTTCATCGCGAACCAAGATATCCGAATCGACCTCGACGACATCGGTCGCGACAAGATTTCGGAAGACGGCGTGCTGCACCTGAACCTCGAATGGCTTGCGCCCAACGGTTCCCCGGCAAGCAAGACCGGCCGCAGGCTTGGCACTGGTGCCTACATTGCGAAGTTTGATTTTGAATCCAAGGCAACCTACGTTGCGGAATCCGGTTCGGGAGATGACCTCGACTACGAAAAGGGCGACGTCATCAAGGCGAATGACAACACGACGAAGACCTTCGGTTTCAAACGAGCCAAGAAGTGACGCCTCGTGCTGAACAATTATCTTAGGAAGAGAATTTGACATGACGTATTTGAAAAGACTGTTGGCTGTTTTGTTTATACTGGGAGATGCGCTGTGCGTGAACGCCATGGAGCAGCTTCCGGTAATCGACCGTACCGACAAGGTCCACGAGCGTCGATACCTCGACTCGCTGAACGTGTACAACCGTAGGCCTATCCGTTTGAACCAAAGCGGATTTAGGCCCCAGGATTACAAGTACGCCTATGTCGCCGACCCGACGAACATGACCTTCAAGGTAATCGACGCGAATACCAACACGGAAGTTTCGAACGGCAGCCTTTCTCTTATCAAGCAGAACGCCGTAAAGCCCAATATCTGGATCAATGGCGCCTTCAATTCCATCGCAAGCGTGTACGAATTCGGGTCTCTGGATTCCATAAGTTCTGCCAGAGAAAACCTGTACCGAGCGGACTTCACGACGCTTACCTCCATGGGAGAATACTACCTTGTTGTCGGGAACGACACCTCGGCCCACTTCCTTATCCACCCATCGATATTCAACGCCATTCTGGAAAAATCGCTGATGTTCTTTGGCATCCAGCGATGCGGCGACACCAAGTCGCATTTCCACGGGGCATGCCACCTGAAGGACGGTTCTGCAATCGGGCACGACCTCACCGGCGGATGGCACGACTGCGGAGACCACTTCAAGGTCTCGGAAACCCTGGGCTACGCGGCGTATGTGCTTTCGATGGTCTACCTCACCTATCAGGACAAGGCCGAAGACCGCTACGGCAATTCCTATGCGGATACCGTGTTCACCGACGGCATTCCCGACATCCTCTACGAAGCAAAAATCGGAACGGACTACATTCTCAAGCTTTACAACGCATCCAAGGCGGACGGCGTGATTGCCCAAGGCGACATGTACCATTCCGTGGGCGTCGCCGATCCTGACCATGCGTACTGGGACAGGCCTGAACGCCAGGACGCACAATCCCCGGCCAAGGGAGGCCCCGACCGCGATGTAACCAAGAAAATCGGTGCCAATACCGCGGGTATCTTCGCCGCTGCGCTTGCAAACGTGGCCGTCGGATACAAGGTCTACGATGCCGCCTATTCGGATTCCCTTCTCGCTGCGGCAGAAGACATCTACAAGAACGTTTTCAAGGTTGCCTATGCAGAAAAGCGCATCACGAGCGGCAATTACTACAACCAGTTCTATACGGGTGGTGGCCCCCTGAACGACGACGGCGCCGCAGCCGCATTCGCCCTCTGGTATGCCACCAAGGATACGACCTACCAATACGACCTTTACAAGAACCCGGCCATATACAACAACGCAAATTCCTACAGGTACAACCTCGACTACTTCAAGGGCGGATTCCTCGGGAATCCAAGCGGATTTACGCCGGGCGGCTGGGCGACAGACTACCAGAACGTCCATTCGTATGTGCTTTTTGCGATGCAGCGGTTGATTTTGAACAGCCCGACGATTTCTGCGGAATACGGCCTTAGCGAACTGGAACGCGACACCCTCTCGATGCGAACCATGGCGACGTTCAGGAAACTGATCGATGTAAGTACCAACGAGGGCGACTCCCTGGTGCTCACCAACCCTGGCATTGGCAGCGGCGACCCGCACGAAGGCCCAAGCAACCTGCACGTAATCACCCCGTATAACCTGGTGTGGACCAGCTTTGACTGGGGCGTGATGCGCTACAACATGGGAACCGCCGTTTCCATTTTCTTGATGTACGAACTCACCGGCGACGAGCGCTATCTGAAAGTGGCACTCGACAACATGTACTTCATTCTGGGCGCAAACCCGTGGGATATTTCATTCCTTATGGGAACCGGGGACAAGAACCCGCAACACCCCCACAACCGCGCCTCGAACCCCGACGGCTACAACGCAGGCGGCATGCCGTACGACTATAAATGCCCCGTAGGCGCCCTGATGGGAGCCCGCGACCCGAACAAGACACTGATCGAAGACTGGAGCAAATACACCTCGACCGAAACCTGCATCGACTTCACGGCGCAGTTCCTGTTCCCGGCCCAGAGCCTTGCCCAGACTCTCCCGCCCGACATGGATGGTCCGCTGTTCAGCAACATCGCCGGCACACCGATTTCGGACACCGAAGCCATCGTGAGCTGGGACGCCAACGAAGTCGCACTCGTAACCGTATTCTACAGCGAAGTTCCCGACGAGACAACCGTCAAGTCCGTTCAACAGAACACGGCCACAAAGGGCGGGGCTGTCACACTCACCGGGCTCACCCCGGGGAAGACCTACTACTTCTTCCTCGAAGGCATGGACACGAGAAGGAATCTCACAACCGACAACAATCACGGCCAGTGGTACAAGTTCACCATGACCCCTGCCACGACATCCATCAGCGGGGTCACCATCTGCCAAGTCGACAACCGGAGCGCAAAGATTTACTGGTGGTCTAGCGACCGCATGAATGGAGTCGTGAATTTCGGAACGGCTCCGGGAGCCTACACCCAGTCCAAAGCGGCAGAAGGCGGCGCAGTCCTCTTCCACGAAGCGACGCTCACCAACCTTCAGGCTGGCACCAAGTACTACTTCTCCGTATCTTCGGGAGCCACGACGTCAAGCGAATTCTCTTTCACGACCGAAGAATACGCAACAACCGTCGAGATGGACATCTACGTGAAGCCTCTCAACAAGAACGGTTGCTCCAGCAGTTCCGACTGGAAGCAATGCAACACCTTCCTGGTGATTGTCACAAACAGGGATACGATGCCATACCAGGATCTCGACCTGAGATTCTATTTCCCGGTCGCCGTCACCGGAGGCAGCGACAACAGGTCCATTTGGGACGGGACGGGGCAATCGGTCGGATGGCCCACGATGAATTTCGAAGCCCCCGTAGCCTATACGGCAACGACACCGAGCGGAACGACCGAAAGCGGATATTACACGCAGGTCCATATCGAAGGCAACCTCGCCGTTTCCGGCAGCTACTTCTTTGAATTCAAGGTTCAGCCCTCCTACGGAAGCCTGGAAAACAGCTGGTCCTTCAGGCCACATACGGGCTCCGACGATCCAGAAATGTTCGAAGGCATAGACCTGACCCGAGGCCCCTTGTACAAGGAAGAATCCAATTCCACCATGTACATCGAAACCATAAATGGTGTAAAGGAAAAGGCCTTCCGAAAGACGCCTTACGTCACGGCCTACTATCACGGCAAGTACATCTACGGTTACGCCCCGGACTACTCGCCCGAAACAGGGCCGCAGCTCAACCGTACCATAACGCTCAATTTCGACAGCCCGTTCGTATCTCCGCACTACTCCGTGGAACAGGAAGACTACGGCGCCACCTACAGCGGAATGAGCAAGGTGACCCCGACCGGCATGCTCGATGAATTCGAGATGAACGGCAGTTCCTATTTCAACCACACGGCATACGATCCGGCAAACCGCAAAGACGCCTTCCAGTTCAAAATCGACACGACACTTGTCTACGGCAACAACTACATGGAATGGGTCAGCTGGCACAACCGCGCAGCGAACCAGAACGGCAGCTACGATTGCGCCTGCGCCGTCGTCCGCAGCAACGTGGAAATAGACTCCATCATGGTTCCTCCTGAAATCCGCCACCTGAAATTTACCGTCGACACGGTGCACGCCTATACCGGGAAAATGGTCAAGGTCAAGTTGCAGCTTCTGGACAGCAACATGGCGCTACTCAACGTAGACCCCATAAGCGTTCTCCTTTCTTCGGAAACGGGATTCGCAAAATTCTACACGTCCCTCAATTCAACGATTCCCGTCGAAAAAATCGACATCATCAAGGGCGAAGCCGAATTCTACCTTTCTTCTGACAAGGCGACAACGACTATCTTGAAGGCCATCGGGAACAACACCTCCAAATTCAACTATATTCCCGCAAAGGCAGTGCTCATCATCGAAGACCTGCCGCCATGGCCCATCATCGAAGATGCGAAGATGGTCGACTCCGACTGCGACGACATTCCCGACGCGTTCAATATTACGCTTTCGAACGAATACATCACGGCCGAGAACCAGTCGTTCAATTCCATCAAGTTCGTGTACGGCAGAGATACCATCACCAGCACCAACCTGATTTCGCAGAACGGCAAGGACATCGTCGTGGGCGCAAACCTCACGGGCGCCACCGTGAACACAAACCCCGAAGGAAGCATCACGCTTATCAGCAACACGAAGGACGGCAAGAAGGAATCGGTCGACTTCTACAAGGATGGCATTCCACCCAACCTGGTATCGGTTTCTGTGTTGGAACGCCTGCCCGAAGCCACAAGCGATTTCGTCTACATCCAGTTCAGCGAACCTGTGAAGGAACCTTCACCCGAATGGCCTCTCCGGATAGATCACAACGACATTGCGGCCCACGTGAAAGGCGTCAAACCCTACAACAAGGACTTGAACATTTGGGAATTCGAAATTGACTTCGACGCCGGAGGCGGTTCGCTCGTCAAGGAAGGCATGAAGGCGGAGCTGTCGCCGACAGCCACCATCCGCGACCTCGCCGGTAACGGAATCGGCCCCTGCACCCCGAAGGTTGTCGACGTTCTCCTGAAGATCCGTCCGATTCCCATGACTTATGCAAGCATCTCCGACTTGAACCAGGACGGGCTTGCCGAACACGTCGACATCAGGTTCTCGCAGACGGTCGATTCGAAGCACTTCCCGGATTCCATCTCCATCATCTTCGGCAGCGCCGCCCCCGAGACGCTCGTCGTCCGCAAGACGCAATTCCAGCTGAACACGGACCAGATGTCAAGTTCGTTCGACCTCGTGATTCCTTTTGCGCTCGGCAACACCAACGGAAACTTCGAAGGGCTTCTGAACGGCCGCGAAGTCGAAGGCGCGGGCATGATTATCGAACACCTGGGTGACGGTGCCGCCTACGAGACGGAATCCGTGCTTGCCGAAGACCTGGCGGGCCCTGTGTTCGTATCGGCTTCGCTCTCTTCTTCCAATACCTACGAAGTGCTAAACGTATACATAAGCGAGCCGCTCGTCATCGTCGATTCCGCAGCGATCCTCTACGTGCGCGAACGCGGCAACATGAACATCGCGAAAATAGACATTGCCGGATTCGGGCTCCCCTCGGGCAAGACCATGCTGAACGCGCTCTACACCGCCGACGCCGTGGCCGCGGTCATGGAAGGCGACCGTATCAATTTTGCGCCCAATACGGCAAGCGCATTCGCGGACAAGAACGGCAACCGCCCCGCCGAACGCAACCCCAAGGTGACCGTCGGCGGCGAAGGCAAGCCGAAGATCAAGTTCGATATCCACCTCGAAAAGCAGGTTGCCGACATCAGCTCGCAGGCCGCTTCGCTCATCAATTCTACAAAGACGTTGAACCTCTACATTGTCAATCCGAGCAACCACAAACTTGACCGCATCGAAAACGGAGTTGTCGTAGAAACCGGAATAGACACAACAGTCACTCCGCTCACCGGCGTCGTCTGGACCATGGACCTGACCGTCCCGCGTGGCGGAGCGCTGAACGAGCCGGCCTACTGGAGAAGCCTCAAGGTCAAATACAACATTCCCATCTACACGAATCTCGGAAGCTACGTGAACCGCGCTTCCGGCACCTACACCGTCAATTCCGACGAATACTTCTCCACGAACAACAAGGTGACGTTCTTTGTAGAATGGGTCAACTCGCCTGCCGGAGGCGTAAAGTCACAGCAGGGCCGGGCCGTCGGAACGGGAGCCTATATTTACAAGGCCGAACTGGAATGCAAGTTCCTTCCCAACCCGGATCTGGACATGAAAACGAAGGAACGCTTCGACACGTCGAATTCTTACGACAAGACGGAGACCTTCGGAATCAAGCGGACAAAGTAAAAACGTAGCGACAGGTTGACAGACATGCCGGAAATTCTCTATTCAAGTTCCCCCATCAGCACCATCCTGTCGGCTATCGCCCTTCTGCTCACCTTCCTGATTCCCTACATGCTGGGACAGAAGGTGCGCATCAAGCAGTTCCCGAAGCCCATCTACCAGCTGCTACTCATCTGCGTCCACTGGAATACCGGCAGCCTTATCGGGAACATGTTCTTCAGCGGTCCAAATATCGGAATCGGCGCAAAGATCACGTTCGGCCTTCAGGCAATCGCCTGGGTCCAGCTCGGAAACGCCGTCTACCACATTTGCGAACAGAACCTCACCATCAAGCGTTCAAACTTCTGGAGGCTCCTCAACGCCATCGGCGGCGCAAGCGCTATCGCCGTCACGGTTATCTTCTGCATCAAGCCTTCCATTATCACGGATTTTTCCGTCTTTGGCATGAAGCCGTTCCACAGGTATCCCTTCTTTATTTCCTATTCCATCCTGTTCTTCCTTTTCGTGTTCCCGGAAACGATGCTTTCGCTATACAAGATGCTCCGCAGCAGCATGCAGACCAGCGACAAGGACGCCGCGCAAATCCGGTTCTACATGGTGGCAAGTTTCATCTTCTTCGTCGTCATCTCGTTCTTCATGGATTTTCTCATTCCCATCTCGTTCTCGTTCAACGTAGACGGGCACTTCCCCGTGTTCCTGCAATGGCACCAGTATTCGACAGTCATACTCACGATCCTCTGCTGCCAGTACTTCACATCCATCTCTTTCAAGAACAAGAGTTCACATTGGCTTCTCAAGAACCTTGAAGCGCAGCTGAGCGATTCCACCATCCACTTTCTTCCCGACGGAAAAATCGTCGACAGCAACCCGGCCGCACAGCTTCTTTTTAAGAAATCCGAATCCGAAATGAACCTCTGCCGTATCCAGGACCTCATCCCGGACATCAAATACGACATCGAAATCCGTGAAGAAACCAAGGACGTCGTCATCAACGACGAGCGCCACACGTTCTTCATTTCGCTTTTCAAAGTTCGGGTGACCCTCACCACCTACATGTGGATGATACTGCTCAGCGACCAATCCAACTCGCTCATCTACAGGCAGCGAATCGAATCATACAACAAGCAGTTCGCCGACTACAAGCAGGATCTCATCCGCTACCAGGACCGCCTCGACAGTTCCGAGAAAAAATTCAAGGAGCAGAACAACCTGAGTCTTGCCCTCATCAACGCACTTCCCTTCCAGTTCTGGTCCAAAAACGAGCAGGGCGTCTACATGACCCAGAACATCACGGACATCAAGCACCGCGGCAACCAGATCCAGACGACGGATAATTCCGACAAGATTTCAAGCTACGAGAAACAGGCCCGCGAACTCGGGATTCCCAGCATCTATACAAGCTACGAGGACGAAGACCACAACGAGATTAGCGAAGAAGAGGCCAACAACCGGATCCACAACCACAAGACCATTTTCATTTACAGGAACCAGTTCATCCCCATCATCGCGAACCAGAAGCCCTACAAGATTATCGGGCTCAAGCAGGATCTGACCGAGCAGCGCAGGCTCGAACGCGAAAGGGACCTGCTGCGAGAACAGAAGAACATCCACTCGAGACTCGAAGAACTCGGAACCATGTGCGGCGCCTTCGCCCACGACTACAAGAACATCCTCGGTTCGCAAATCGGCTTCAGCGAACTCGCGCAGGAAATCCTCGTGAGCATCCCCGAAGACGCCGTGCCCAAGAAGGAATACGAGAAACTCGGCAAGGTAAACAGCTTCATCGCCGAAGCGACAAAGGCGGCGAACCGCGCCAAGGACTCCCTGAACGAAATGCTGAACGCCCTGCGCGAAAAGACGACAACCGCACCCGAAGCCATGGTGTTCTCGCCCTTCCTCATCATCGAGGATGTCGTAAAGAAGCTCCAGCTGACGCTCCCCTCGAACATCCACATTTCCACCGAAATCGTAGATCCCGACCTCAAGATAAGCGGATTGCCCGCCGCCCTCGACCGAATCCTGACAAACCTCGCGAACAACGCCATCTTCGCGATGAAGTCTACCGGCGGGACACTCACGTTCAGACTCGAACGCGAAACGCTGAAAAACACGCTCGTTCTCCCCTTCTCGGACGCCATCGAAAAGGGAACTTATGCGAAATTCACCATCGCCGACACGGGGACGGGAATGGATTCCGGGACGCTCGAGCGCATCTTTTCGCCGTTTTTCACCACCAAGGCACCGGGAGAAGGGCTCGGACTCGGCCTTTCTTCGGCTCTCAGGCTCCTAAAAGAGGGCAAAGCGCATTTCACAGTGCAAACAACATTAGGCGAAGGCACGAAATTTAATCTATATTGGGATATAGCAAACGATCAACCGGAGAATGCATCATGTCCACCATCCTGATCATTGACGACGACGAGCAGTTCAACCTGATGATGAAGACAGCCCTCGAAGCCAAGGGCTACGAAGTGGAAACTGCGAGCAACGGCAGGGACGCCAAGGTGCTCTACCAGAACAAGAAATACGATGTCATCGTTACCGACATCATCATGCCGGACGTCGATGGCTACGAAGTCATCCTGGACCTCCGCCGTATGGGCTTGGGAGACAGGACAATCGCAGTCAGCGCAGGCGGACGTACCGCTGCGGACGACTACCTGATTACCGCCAAGCATTTCGATGTCGCGGCCACATTCAACAAGCCCTTCGAACTGCAGCCCTTCCGCGAAAAGATTGAAGAAATCATAAAGAGCCATCAGTAACCGATGCCGATGAATATCCTGATTGCCGACTCCGACAAGGAGTTTATCAGCGACATTCGACGTTCGTGGACTTTGCCCGACACAGAGCTAGCCTTCTGTGACGATAAGAACAATTTGATGCCGCTGGTCAAGGCCGCGCCCATAGACCTCGCCTTCATCGAGGTCCCGTTCCTTACGCTCGACAACATGGACATGGTGAGCTATCTCAAGGAACGCAAGCCCGGTATCGAGATTTTTGTCCTCTGCGACAACAAGAACTGGCCCGGGGCCACAAGCGCTATCAACCGCGGTGCGAACAGTTTCATCATGAAACCCGCAACCGTGGAGCAGCTTGAAGACACCACCAAAAAAATCCAGACTCTCCGCCAGAACAAGACGACCAACCAGCTGATGGAGTCGCAGGTGCTGGACAGCCTCCTGGGCGACACCCCCGAAATGAGGAAAATCCTCAAGACGGCATACAAGATTGCGCCCACCACGAGCACGGTCCTCATCACGGGCGAATCCGGTTCGGGCAAGGAGTTCCTCGCAAACGTCATCCACCGCTACAGCAAGCGGGCAAGCGATCCGTTCGTGGCAGTCAACTGCGGGGCGATACCCGAGAACCTGGTGGAAAGCGAGCTGTTCGGCGCCAAGAAAGGCTCCTATACGGGTTCCACCGTAGACAAGAAAGGTTTGTTCGAATCCGCGAACGGCGGCACGCTGTTCCTTGACGAAGTGGGCGAACTTTCCGCCGCGACCCAGGTGAAGCTTTTGCGCTTCTTGCAGAATCACGAAATCCGCCGCGTAGGCGAAACCGAAGCGCGCTACCTAGACGTGCGCATCATCGCCGCCACCAACCGCGATTTGCAGGCCGCCATGGAAGAAGGCATCTTCCGCGAAGACCTCTACTACAGGCTCAACACGTTCCACCTCTCGCTTCCGCCCCTGAGGGAACGCCGTCCGCTTATCCCCACGCTCGTAAAATACTTCATCCTGAAGTACAAGGAAACCCACGGCAAGGACATCCACGACGTGGAGCCCGCCGCACAATACGCGCTCGCGAAATACCCTTACCCCGGCAATATCCGTGAACTCGAAAACATCGTGGAGCATGCGATAGTCCTTTCCGAGAACGGAGTCATCCGCCTGGAGGACTTGCCCGAAAACGTGCAGGAAGAAGCCCGCGAAAAAACAGTCGCCATTCCGCACATGAAGGATGGCATAGGCAACGAAGCTACGGAGGACTCGCCAAACCCGTCCAATACGGGTCTCGCCATTTCGTATGCGGATTCCACCTCCAGGCAACCGCCCCAAAGTACCGCAGACTCTTCCGACGGCCCCGACGAGATCCTCTCGCTCGAAGAGATGGAACGCAGGCACATCCTGCGTGCGCTGAGCGTCTGCAACGGCAACCGCACGGAAGTCTGCAAGCGCCTCGGAATCAGCCGCGCGACCCTTTGGCGCAAACTGAAAGAACTCAAGATCCAGATGGACGGCGAGGAAGCCTAGATGCGAATCAACAAGTTTATTTCCCTGTGCGGAATCGCAAGCCGCCGCGCAGCCGATACGTTAGTGCAGGAAAGGCGCGTGCAAGTGAACGGAGAAACGATTACCGACCTCGGACACCAGGTAGACGAGATTTCGGACACCGTGACCGTCGACGGCAAAAAGGCAACCCTTCCCAAAAAGACAAAGGTCATCGCCTTCCACAAGCCTGCCGGATGCGTCTGCACCAAGGACGACCCGCAGGGCCGCCGCACCGTCTATGACTACCTGCCTCCCGGCTACCAGGGATTCAAGTACGTGGGGCGACTCGACCTGCAGAGCCGTGGCCTGCTGCTGTTTACCGACGATGGAGAACTCCTGCACAGGCTCACGCACCCGAGCTACGAAATTCCGCGCAGCTACTATGTGTGGACGACCCGTCCGCTTTCCGAATCTGCCGCGCAGAAGCTCGTCGACGGAGTCGACATCCGCGACCCCGACGATCCCGAAGCAACCGAGGAAATCGCTTTTGCGACCGACGTGTATCTCGAAAACGGATTTGCGGAGCTCGTGCTCATCGAGGGCAAGAACCGCGAAATCCGCCGCATGATGCGAGCCGTCGGCTACGAAATCCGCGACCTCAAGCGCGTAAGCTATAGCCACATCCAGCTAGGCGACCTGCCCGCAGGCGAATTCCGTGAGCTGACCGCCGACGAGATGAACAAGCTCAAGCAGGCGGTTCACCTGTAGCATGAAGCGGACCCTCTACATCGGCGACGTGCACGGCTGTGCCGACGAGCTCGAGCGCATCATCGACGCATTCGGATTCGTCCGCGAAAATGATACTTTGTACCAAACGGGCGACATCATCAACAAGGGCCCCGACATGTGGCGTGCCATGCAGATAGTCCTCAAGCTCGGCATATTGACAGTGCGAGGCAACCACGAGGAGCACCTCATCCGCATGATGGATTCTCCCGAAGAAACCTGGACCGAGAAACAAAAAAAACGTTTCAGGGCTCTCCCGCTCGAACAGTGGGAGTTCATCCGCGACACCGTGAAAAACTGGCCCCTGTGGCGCGACACGCCGCACGCGCTCCTTGTGCATGCGGGGCTCGAACCGGGAAAGGCGCGACTCGAGGACATGAGTCCCGAAGTGCTGCTCTCCATCCGCAACTGGAATGACAAGCCATGGTTCGAGCAGGTGAAATGGGATAAGACCGTCGTGTTCGGACACTGGGCGAAGATGGGATTCGTAAACCGTCCCGGATTTATCGGCCTCGATTCCGGCTGTTGCTACGGCAAATGCCTTACCGCCTGGTGCCCCGAAGAGGACAAGTTCTACACCGTCCCCGCCGCCCGCGAATACACGCCGGTGAAGGACAAGGCGAAGGAATCCGAAAACGCACCGTGCAAGGTGCTGGGAGACAGTTCCCCCGAATCGGTCCCGCCGCGGACCTTCGACGAAATCAAGTCGAAAATCGAAAACGGAGACATCGCCCCCGGCAAGGATTCGCCCGAGGACGAAAAAATCCGCAAAGCGAGCCCCTCCATCAGCGCGGAATGGGCCGGATACTGACCCATGGCCGCAAGAGGCGCCCCCTATTTTTTTATTTTTGGCGCGGAGATTTCCCATGACGACAGACGAACTCTACAACCGACTCAAGTCCATCCAGCCCGGAGCCGTGCTCTGCACCTACACCAAGGAAAAATGCGAGCAGATGCTCCCGCTGATCAACGAAATCAACGAGCGCAAAAAAGACCAGGATACGGTCATCCTCGCGCACAGCTACGTGGCCCCCGAAATCATCCTCGGCGTCGCCGACTACAATGGCGACAGCTTTAAGCTGAGCGAGGATGCGACCAAGGTGACGCAGAAGACCATCCTGTTTTCTGCCGTGCGCTTCATGGGCGAAACAGCCAAGATTCTCAACCCCGAAAAGGACGTGCTCATCCCGGGTCCGCTCACCGGATGCAGCCTCGCCGACTCCATCACCGGAGAAGAAGTCAGGGAACTCCGCAAAAAATATCCGGAACACACGTTCGTCTGCTACATCAACACGACCGCCGACGTGAAGGCCGCCTGCGACGTGTGCGTCACGAGCGGAAACGTGATGAAGATTATCGAGAGGCTCCCGACGGACAAGATCGTTTTCGTCCCCGACAGGCTCATGGGCCAGAACATCCAGGCCGACCTCGACAAGCGCGGCATCAAGAAAGAAATCGTTTTGCACAACGGCTGCTGCTACGTGCACGAGACCTACGATTCCGAACTTATCGACTTTTTCCGCAGCCAGAATCCTGGGCTCAAGGTGGTAAGCCATCCCGAATGCCACCCGGGTGTCGCCCTCCTGAGCGACTACGTCGGAAGCACGGGACAGATGGTGAACTACATCAAGGAACAGCCCGACGAGACTCCGTTCCTATTGCTCACCGAATGCGGCCTCAATGCCCGCATGCAATACGAGCATCCGAAAAAGCGCTTTATCGGCAGCTGCAGCATGTGCAAGTACATGAAGAGCAACTCGCTCGAAAACATCCTTGAGACGCTCCGCCATCCCGAAAAAGCCGAGCATGTCGAGCTTGACGAATCGGTTCGCGTTGCCGCCAAGAAGTGCATCGACGCCATGTTCTACTACGCAAAATAATCATGAAGAAACTCGTTGCCATTTTGATTCTGCTCGTCGGCGTCTCCGCCTTCGCGGATGGAGACTGGCCGCGTTCATATTTTGTAAGCGCGGGCATTGGAGCAGTCGCATCCAAAGGCGACTTCAACAACCGCGTTATTTCGATGAAGGACACATTGGGGCAAAAGGAATTTGTCCACGCTCCGGCACTCGAGTTTCTCGCGAACCCCGACTTCACCATCGGCGCTAACATCCGCGAATTCACGCTCACGTTCAACTTTCAAATCTGGGAATCCGAACAGACGCTCAACGGATTCCCCGATGAAACCCACAAGGAAAGCAGCCTCCTCTGGCGAATCAGCATGGAGTTCATCTACAACTTCTTCTGGCCGGAGTTTTTCCAGGTGGGAGTCGGGGCTTCGTATTCCTACACCGCAGTAACCACCGAAAATTCGGCTTTCATAGGCGAAGACGCTTACGATGCCGAATTCATGGGATCCGGTATCGGGCTTATCGCAAATATCAAGTATTTTATTTCAGATAACATTGCAATGGTTCCGTTCATCAAAATCTACGAAAACTGGTTCAAGAATGTCTACACCAAGGAAAGCGAACTTTGCGATCTCGATTCCTACATGTGGCAGACATTCGTTTTTGTCGGAATGAACGTCCAATATCAGTTTTAAGTCTCCAATCCGGATTCACCGTTGCCCGACATCTCGCTTTTAGCTAGATTTGGCGGCGTATGAAAACGTTTGCCAAGTACACAATCGCAATTCTCCTAGGGGCCGCATCCATCGCATCTGCTGCAGATGGCGAAGGCTGGGCAACTATCTACGAATCAATCGCCGCGTTCGAAAACCGCCCCGGTGGAGATTCCCGCATATTCAACCGTCCCGGTTACGTAAAGCCCATCATCGAGAATCTGGGCAACGTGCTCAACAGCAACTGGTATGTAAGCGCGAATGTGCCGCAGAGCCTCGCTTTCGAATTCGGATTGCCGATTGCCCTCATCCCCATCAACGACGAAGACCGCACTTTCAAGGAGAAGGACGCTCTCGGCCAGACGCGCGATGTGCCCACGATTTTCGGAAGCAACTGGGACAAGACCGCAGACCCGCTGAATACGAACAATTTCGTTTACGGTAACGAGACCCTGAACGGTCTCGGAGTCTTCACCTACCCTTACCTGCAACTCGGAGTCAGCATGTTCCATGCCCGTGCCGTCGTTCGCGGGATGTGGCTCCCCGCCGTCAGCGAATTGCGCGGGTTCAGCCTGCTCGGTTTCGGCCTGCAATACAGCTTTGGCAGGTGGTTCCAGTACATGCTCCCGAAGGCGGCCCAGGGCCTCGACGTGAGCCTCGTCTTCGGATACAACTCCAGCAGCATCAGCTACAAGCCCAAGGATTATACCGGACAGCTCGATCTTGACATTTCGGCGACAACATTCGATGTAGTCATCGGATACAAGCCCTTCAATTTCTTCGAAGTCATGATGACGCTCGGCTACCAGTCCGCGACCATGGAATCTTCCGGCAAGCTGACCTGCCAGGCGAAGGACGCTTTCGGTAATCCTTCCGCATACTACGGCCAGACCCTCAACCCGAACATTTCTGTCGAAGGCAATAACGGATTCAAGTTCGGCATCGCGATCGCTCTCCAGCTCGGCAAGAGCTTCCATCCGGTCGCAGGATTCGATTATGCGGGCAAGTCAAGCTTCACGACGAACATCCTCTACCTGCGCCAGCAATTCGGCGAAGACAAGACGCCGGATGAGATTGCGAAGGACAAGGGCTACGTGCGCGGAGCAAAGAACGAAGAGAAGGCAAACGAGACTGCAGAAAAGGACGCAACCACAAAAGAAGCAAGTAGCGACGCCCAGCAGGAACTGAGCCAGGAAGCCGAGCAGTCCGAAGAATAGATTTTTAACAAACAAGAAGGCATAACATGATTACATTCCTTATCGGTGTCGCCATACTGATTGGCGGATACTTTACCTACGGAAAGTTTGTCGAACATGTCTTCGGCCCTGACGACCGCAAGACTCCGGCACTCGCTAACCCCGACGGCGTTGACCGCGTCCCGATGAAGCACTGGAAGAACATGCTCATCCAGCTCTTGAACATCGCGGGCATCGGCCCTGTCATCGGCGTGATTCTCGGCATCAAGTTCGGAGCCATCGTGTTCATCATCCTCCCGCTGGGTAACGTATTGGGCGGTGCGGTGCACGACTACTTCAGCGGCATGATAAGCATGCGCAACAACGGCTACAACGTGCCGGCACTTTCGCGCAAGTTCCTGGGCAAGGGCCCCTCGAAGGTGGTGATGGCGCTCATTTCCATCGCGCTCATCCTCGTGGGTGCTGTGTTCACTAACACGCCGGCGCAACTCATCAACACGCCCATCATCGCGGGTTCCGCAGTATCCCCCACGCTCTTCTGGGTAGCGGTCGGCGTGATTTTCGCCTACTACTTCGCAAGCACATTCTTCCCCATCGACAAGATTATCGGCCGCATCTACCCGATTTTCGGCGGCTTGCTCATTCTCGCCTCCCTCGGAATCATGATCGGCATCGCGCCGCACCTCAATGTGCTTAGCGAATTCAACCTCTCCGACATCGCATCGAACTTCACACAGCATCCGGCACACCAGCCCATTATCCCGATGCTCTTCGTGACGATTGCCTGCGGCATCATCAGCGGTTTCCATAGCACGCAGAGCCCGCTCGTGGCCCGCACCGAAGTGACCGAGAAGACTGGCCGCCAGACGTTCTACGGCATGATGATTATCGAAGGCCTCATCGGCATGATCTGGGCCGCGGGCGGCATGTTCATCTACCACATGCAACCCGAACTCATGGCGGCAGGCGGCGTGAAGGTATTGAGCGTACTCGTCTCCACCGTCATCCCGTTCGCTCCGATTTCCATCCTCGTGGTGGTGGGCGTGATTATCCTCGCGATTACGAGCGGCGACACGAGCCTGCGTAGCCTTCGCCTCACGATTTCGGAACTCTTCGGCATCGACCAGACCGACCCGAAAAAACGCCTGCTTCTCACCGTGCCGATGTTCGCCATCTGCCTCGTGATTATCTTCTGGAGCAACCTGAACCCGCAGGGCTTCAACATCCTGTGGAACTACTTCAGCTGGAGCAACCAGCTCATGGCCGTGTGCAGCCTGTGCGTAGCAACAGTTTACCTCCGCAGCAAGAAGAAGAACTACGTGATTGCGCTTATCCCGTGCATGTTCATGGCGTTCATCTGCTTCGATTACATCCTGTGGGTGAGTCCCGAGAACCTGAAGGGTGCTCCGCTCGGATTCGGGCTTGACTACAAGACGGCCCTCGTGCTCGCCATCGAAAATGCTGCCGTGCTCGGCGCGCTCCTGTGCCTGCGCGGCAAGAAGCTCGCCTCCAGGAAGAATTTCGACCCGGACAAGTGGGACAGTTCTATCGATGCGAAGAACGACTACGAACCGGAATAAGGAGTTCTAGCCTAGCGGATGCAGCTCGAAGGAACCATCAAGAGCGTTACGTTCCACAGCGCCGATAGCGGGTTTTCCGTTTTCCGCGTGACCGTGGAAGGCGAAAAAGCCCCCGTCGTGGTGACGGGGACTTTTCCCGATTTGGGGAGCGGTGAAAAGCTCCTGATGGAAGGGGAATGGGGGCGCCACCCCAAGTACGGCAGGCAGTTCAAGTGCACCTCGTACAAGGTCGCGGCCCCGCAGGAAAGCGATATCGGCGCATACCTCGCCTCGGGTATATTCCGCGGCATCGGCCCCAAGACGGCAGAGGCAATCGTGAAGGTGTTCGGTGACGATACCGCGGACATCCTCGACAACCATCCCGAAATATTCCGCAAGGCAAAAATCAAGGGGTTCCCGGCAAAGAAGGTCGAAGCCTTCCTCGCCGCATGGCAAACAAACCGCCACAGCAGGGAAACGATGCTGTTCCTGTACGGGCACGGCATCGCGGGCAGCGTCGCAAAGCGCCTGTGGAACCAGTTCGGCGCCGAAACGATTGCCCGCATTACCGAGAACCCGTACCTGCTCTGCGAAGAAATCTGGGGCATCGGATTCCTGAAGGCCGATGAAATCGCGATGAAGGTCGGCATCCCGAAGGAAAGCCCCAAGCGCCTGCAGTCCGCCCTCATGTACGTGCTGCAGGAATCGAGCTTCAGCGAAGGCCACGTGTACCTTCCCAAGGACATCCTTCTCGAGAAGACGTTCCGGATTCTGCGCATTCCGATAGAAGACGACGATGCCGTCTACGGGCTTATACAGCAGTTCGATTACCTGTGCGAACGCGAGCGCATCAAGCGCGTTGACGACGACTGCTTCTACCCGCCGATTTTCCGCGCCGAGCAGAGCATTGCAGACAACATCCTGTACCGGCTTGCGGGCAACGCGCTCCCCACCGCGGGCTTCGAGCGGGCGCTCATGGACTGGGAACACCAGCACAAGTTCGCGTTCGACCCCATCCAGCGGCAAGCTATCCAGATGGCGCTCGCCTACCGCATATCGATTATCACCGGCGGGCCCGGCACCGGCAAGACGACTATCCTGAAGGGGATCCTCCACCTCGCGCAGAAGATGGACGAGAGCGTGTTCCTTGCCGCCCCCACGGGACGCGCCGCCAAGCGCATGGGCGACCTCTGCGGCATAAAGGCGCGCACCATCCACCGCATGCTCGAGATGGACCCCGCCACAAAGAAATTCAACCGCAACGCCGAGAACAAGCTGCCCTGCGACCTGCTCATCGTCGACGAGTTCAGCATGGTCGATACCTGGCTTGCGGCGGCGATGTTCGAGGCAATTCACGCGAAGACCCGCATTGTGCTCGTGGGCGATGCGGACCAGCTCCCGAGCGTGGGCCCGGGCAACGTGCTGAACGACCTCATCCGCTGCCCGAAAATCCCGACGACGCGCCTGCAGCACATATTCCGGCAGGCGGGCGGGAACGACATCGCCGACAAGGCAGCGAAGATAAACCAGGGCATTGTCCCCTCGCCTATCGACGGACCGAACTTCCATTTTATCCCGTTCGAGGAGCCCGAGCAGGCCAAGCAGATTATCGCGGACCTTCTCGCTACGGGCGTGCGGAGCAAAATCGACATCGACCAGAAGGCCGACCTGCAAATCCTTACCCCCATGCGCAAGGGCCCGCTCGGCATCTTCGAGCTGAACGCCTTCCTGCAAGAACTGCAGAACCCCGGAGTCGCACGCCACAGGATTATGGGAGTCCCCTGGAGCGACGGCGACAAGGTGATGCAGATAAAGAACAATTACGACAAGAACGTGTTCAACGGCGACGTGGGCGTAATCTTCAAGGTACACAAGAGCGACGACAAGGTGACGGTGTTCTACGACGACAAGACCGTCGAGTACGAGGGCGACGAACTGGAACAGCTCGCGCTCGCCTACGCCTGCACCATCCACAAGAGCCAGGGAAGCGAGTACCCGGCGGTCATCGTGATTCTCGATTCGAGCCACTACATGATGCTCCAGCGGAACCTGATATACACGGCAATCACCCGAGCGAAGGGGCACGTGTGGGTACTTTCTGCACCGGGGGCGTTCGCGACCGCGGTCCGCAACAACAGGAGCATCAGACGGTTTACAAGGCTCACGGAAAGGCTCTGCTGACCCGAAAGCGCCGTCAATTGTCAAAATAAGGCTTTTAATGGCGATTTTAAGCACATTTTATTGTTTTTCGCCTTTTTTTACGTTTTTCCCTTTGCATTTTGGCTTATTTTTGTTTATTTTCAAGAAAAACAAACAGAGGTACACTCATGAACTCCAAAAAGATTCTTTTCGGCCTAACTGCGGCCGCCACTCTTTTCAGTTTCACTGCCTGCGGCGGTGAAGGCGGAGACAACCCGGTCGGTCCGGGATCCTCGTCCTCCAAGCCCGTCGAACTTCCCAAGGAATCCTCTCTAAATCCGGTCCTGTTCAACGAGCCCTCCGTTACGGTAATGTCCGGAATGAACGGCATGCAGGGTTCTTTGAGCGGCGTCATCACAATCGACCCGGACTTCTTCAGTTCCGAAGGTGCATTCGAAGGCGACACGAACCAGGTGACGCGCATCGACAGCGTGCATTTTGCCGTGGGCAAGCCTACAGGCGACGGAAAGATTATGCAGGAACCCATCGCCATCAATCTCGACGGCCAGGTTTTACCCACCGATCGCATCTCCCTGTCCCAGAAGTTCTTTGAATTTTCACAGCTTAGCAGCTGCGGAGTTTTCAACCTCTATATCACCGTATTCTCAAGCACCAAGCACACGGTCGATCCGAAGGTCAAGACTATTACCTACACGAACACCTACAACCAGCTAACCTTCACGCGTAACGAAAGCGAATGCAAGGCACCGGAACCGGAATCATCTTCTGCTGCGGAACCGGAAACCTGCACCCCGGTGACCGCAAACGAAGTCGAACTTTCCAACACCACGGGTAGTTCCCAGAATGCGCTCAACTTCGAAACGGGTCTCGCAGACAATCCGCATGTCACCTTGCACATTTCCGGCAGGGAAGCATCTCTTGTCCCGGGCGCCGGAGTCTCCGTGTTCGAAGACAACAGCCAGACCACCGGCCTGCAGCCGGAAGTCGCCAACCCCGGCCAGCCCGTCTGCCTCGAAAAGTTCAAGGCATCAGCACGTGCCTATGACGAGGAGCTCACTTCCGGCCTCTGGCTCGAAGTCGTGGCAAATGGAAAGACCTACCCCGTCATGATCAAGAAGCCCATGTTCGAAAGCAATACCAAGGGTTCTGTGACTCTCATTTACTACAAGTAATCGACTGCTAAAAGCTTTTCAAAAGCCCTCCCCGTTGCGGGAGGGTTTTCTCTTATGCGGTGCGCATTTTCTATATTTGCGCCGTAAACATTAATACGGAGTAAACTATGCTCAAGAAGCTTTCCAACTTCCCCGGTATCAAGGGACCCGTCGTCACCATCGTGATGGACGGTTTTGGTATCACCGATAAGGTCGAAGGCAACGCCATCAAGGCCGCCCGCACCCCGACTCTCGACAACCTCTTCAAGATGTACCCGAACGTGCTTTTGAAGGCTCACGGCCGCGCCGTGGGTATGCCGACCAACGAAGACATGGGTAACTCCGAAGTGGGCCACAACGCTATCGGTGCGGGCCAGGTGTACAACCAGGGTGCAGCCCTCGTGCAGGACGCAATCGTCTCCGGCGACATCTTCGGCCGCGACGCCTGGAAAGAAATCGCCTCCAACGTACGTGATCACGGTTCCGTGCTCCACTTCATCGGTCTCTTCAGTGACGGTAACGTTCACTCCAACATCAGCCACCTCAAGGCCATGGTCGCCCAGGCCAAGAAGGAAGGCCTCAAGAAGGTCCGCGTGCACATCCTTCTCGACGGCCGCGACGTGCCGGAAACCTCCGCCCTCGATTACGTCGGCCCGTTTGAAAAGTTCCTCGACGAACTCCGCAGCCCGGAATTCGACGTCTGCATTGCTAGCGGCGGTGGCCGTATGCAGATCACCATGGACCGTTACAATGCTAACTGGAAGATGGTGGAACTCGGCTGGAAGACCCACGTGCTCGGCGAAGGCCGCTACTTCGACAACGCCACCCAGGCTATCGAAACCCTCCGTGGCGAAACCAAGGCTATTGACCAGGATCTCCCGCCGTTCGTGATTGCGAAGGATGGCCAGCCGGTCGGTACCATCAACGACGGCGACTCCGTGGTGTTCTTCAACTTCCGTGGCGACCGCGCCATCGAAATCACCCGCGCCTTCGAAGAAGAATCCTTCAACGAATTTGACCGCAAGCGCTTCCCGCATGTGTGCTACGCCGGCATGCTCCAGTACGACGGCGACCTCAAGCTCCCGAACCGCTTCCTCGTGCCGCCTCCGGCCATCAAGGAAACCAGCGGCGAATGGCTTTCCGAAACCGGCGTGAAGCAGTTTGCCTGCTCCGAAACGCAGAAATACGGCCACGTGACCTACTTCTGGAATGGTAACCGTTCCAGCAAGTTCGACGGCGAAACCTACCTGGAAATCGAATCCGACGTGGTTCCGTTCGAACAGCGCCCGTGGATGAAGGCCGCCGAAATCACCGACGCCATGATCGAAGCCTTGAAGAGCGGCAAGTACCAGACGCTCCGCTGCAACTTCCCCAACGGCGACATGGTGGGCCACACGGGCTCCTTCCGCGCCGCTACGATGGCTATCGAAGCTGTGGATATCGGCCTTGCACGACTCCTCCCGGTGATTGACGCCCTCGGCGGTGTCGCCATCATCACGGCCGACCACGGTAACGCCGACGAAATGTACGAAATCGACAAGAAGACCGGCATGCCGAAGGTCAACAAGGACGGTACCTTCAAGGCCAAGACCAGCCACACCCTCAACAAGGTTCCTTGCATCCTTTACGATAACGTGACCGGCGGCAAGCTTTCCCTCAAGGAAGGCGACTGGGGTCTTTCGAACATCGCTGCAACGACCGCGAACCTCCTCGGCCTCGAAAAGCACGAAGCCTGGGACGACTCGATGCTCATCATCAAGTAATGGCCCCTATCGCCGCATGGCGGCTCCAGGGTGACAGTCCAAAACTAAAAAGGGAACCCGCATGGGTTCCTTTTTTTGTGGTCTCAAATATACCACTCGGGCCGATAGCAACTACTTGGGATAGTAGCTCACGCCGCCCGTGACAGACCAATGCCAACCGGGAAATTCTCCGAAGGTGTTGGCCGCACCCACCCGGAATTCCCAACTGTCGTTGAGCCTGTAGCCCGCGACAATGTATTCCGTCATCACCCGCGGGAACGCAAATTTCGCCTGCAAATTGTCGTTGGACCGATTCGGATAAGCCGGGTCGGGGCGATAGACGCTGAACGAGAAACTGAGGGAAAGCGGGCCATAGTAGGCACTGGCAAAACCGCCATAGACCGCCACCTGCCCAACACTCGTCGAAGACTCAAAGGAACCTTTCTCGAGCTCATCCCCGCCCAAGAAATAATGCACGCAGAAAAAGTCCGTTCCCGAATAGGTGAATTCGCGTCGGTGGATCCACAAGCCCGCCGCAGCCCCGATTTCGAAATACTTCGTATTCAGTCCCATAAACGCGTTGCCGAACACGCCCTTGTCAATGGAGGCGCTCCCTCCCAGCATGAGCAGGTTATGCTTGTACACGAAATCCAGGGAAGCGGTCAAAATAGGGAATCCCATCCTGTAAGTGGCATCCACGTTTTCATTGACCTCGATATCCTTGTATTCTTCGCAGTCCGCAAGGTTGCTACAATTTCCCTTCTTGTTGACAATGCCGGAAAGCCGTTCCTTCTCCGGGTTTCCCATGTGGACATTCGCCGTCAGGCGCGTCGCTGTCGTGTTGGGTTCCCTAAAGCCTCCCGCACCGCGCAATTCGGGCGACGCGAGAGCCTCCATCTCGAACTGTTCCACATGCCCGTAGCTCCCCGATATAGAACATCCGGAGAACAGGGAAAGGGCTAATACGAAACCAACAACGACGAGCGTCTTCATAAAGGACCACCTTCAAAAACAGGACTCTGCTACTTCACCATCAAGCGACCCATTCCGCCCACATTCCCCGCACGGACGCGGAGCATATAGACACCGGGCTTCGGCGTTTCGACGGCGACGCTGTTGGCCCCTGCAAGCGCCTTCGTAGAAACAGAGCGCACCACATGTCCCTTCAGGTCTACGATATCCACACTTACGGCACTACCCGCGAGGCCTAATCCCGCATCGAAGCCCACCTGGAGCGTCGTACCGGACTGCATAGCCTTGAGACCATCAAGCGTGCGCGCAAGCACGGCCTTCGGGGCGTCACCCACATGGACATTCGCGACCTTCGGCGTCGTAGAGAGCATCACCTTCATGGCTGTGCCATTGACCATCTTCGTCGTCTTGCCGTCGACCGTCACATACACGGAGAGGCCCTTCGAAGCAAGGTCGTCGAGTCCTGCTATTTCGAGATAACCCATGCGGTCGCTGGTCGCCGAGAGTTCGACATTCCAATCGTAGGTACCTTCAGAAACAAGCTTCACGCTCTTCGCAAGCCGCTTGCCCGATTCCACGATGGAAAGGTTTACGCGGTTGCCCATGCCGGCAGGAGGCTCCTCGGAACGCAAGGCGACACGGCCCGCGCCGAGCACGTTCCAGTTATCCATCTTGCCCCGCGCATCGGAGAGTTTCACCTGCAGCGCCCATCCGCTCTTGCCGGCGGCTTTCGCAAGCACGAACTTCTTGTTCAGCGACTTCGTAAGCACATTTTCGCCATCCATATTGAGCGAGTCAGCAAAGTAGGGGTCCGATGAAAGTTCCCATTTGGAGATTGAGTCGGGCTTGTTCACCTTCACCCACACCGCCTCGTAGGGAGCAAGAATTCTGGCCGGGTCGTAGTTGCCGGTTGTCGGATTCCAGCGCCAGAATTCCACGGCAGGCAACAAGCTCCTGCAATATTCCTCAACCCATCCCTTCTGGCTTTCGTAGAACTCCTTGTCGAACCTTCCACCCATGTGGCTTTCGTGTTCAAGCCATTCCCACTTCTCGTCACACGAATTTTCTTGATTGTAGTCCCCTTCCTCCTCTTCTTCCTCATCGTCTACACCCAGATCCAGGTACCAGCCGTAGGGATTCGAGACAAGGTTCCAACCGCTGTTCACGCTGTCCAGTTTCCAGGTCAGGTCATCGACGAATGCGGAATCCTTCAGCTTGAGAGCGTTGCCGTCAAGCGAATTGTACCAGTAGCCGCGGCCCTGTACCAAGGAATCCTTGGGCGAAAGTTCCTGATACTGCCAGAACTTTCCCGCAGCATTCGATTCGTCCCACCAGTAGAAGATTCCATCGTCCGACCACTTGTAACTATCGAAATCGACATTCCAAAGCGAAACCATGTGCCAGGAATCGGCCTTGCCGTCCGCGATTGTCGACTTCACCTCGAAATCCTGCATATAGGTCGCCTTTTGATCGCCATTGAAGATTGTCGCGGTCAGCAGGTAGTTTCCGAATGCCAGCGGGTACTTGGTCCAGCGCGTCTCTTCGGGCCACCAACTTCCGTTATAGATGGTATCATTTACGATCAGCTCGCCATCGTCATTTTCTATCATGATGGCAATAAAGGGGTAATCCTGCACATACCTAAAGTTCCCCGTTTGCGCGACAAACTGAATAGCGTTGCCGGAACTCAGGATTCGCGGCTTCACGATTTCGAGCAATTCAAATTCAGCATCGCCTTCCTTACCGGGCTCGTCATTGCCCGAATCGCCGGAATCCGTGATTCCGTTCGCCTTCTCGAAGCCTTCGGGATAGATGAGCACCGCAACGACGGGTTTCATTTCGCCCTCATCTTCTTGCATCGCCTTCTTGCCTTCGGGCGTTTTCAAAAATTCTTCCATAAGTTCGTCGTTCACCGAGCCCAGGTCGAAATAGCCGTTTTCGTCCGACGGGACAAGAATGCCCGCCCTCGCCCTTTCAAGCAGGACATCCTGATCTGTCGTGAGAGCAAGTGCGGCACGGAGTTTCCAGCCCTTGAATCTGGAGCCATCCGTAATTGCCGGCGTAGAGGAATAGATATAGATGACCTGGCCAATTTCGAAGAACATGGGGGCACTTCCATCGCTAGCCATGCTGCTCACTTCCGTCAATGTGCCCGTCGCCGAATCCTTGGAGAATGTCATGACTGTCACGGGCGACATCATGTAATCCACGCCTTCGCCAAGGAAAATCTCGGCTTCCGAAACCGCATTCGCATTGCAATCGGTAGAAAGCGTATAGTTTTGACTCTGCGTATAGACATTATCCACAGCAAACGGGACCTTGCCCCTGGACATCACCCAACATACGGGAGCGCGATCAGGATTGTCCTGCGTCAGTTCGTAGGCGAACTCGGCCCACTTTTGGTTGATGCGCCCATCATTCGTTTCGAACCTAAAGAGATTCTCATTAATATTGCTCATACGATAGTTGCCGTAGTTGGAAAGCATCCGCTCCTCACTTTCGGTGAGACAGCCAGATTCGACACAATCCATCAAGAAGTAGACCCAAACATCATCAACAATGACCTGACTCTGGTCAGCATACCCCGGCAAGCCCGAAATATAGGGAGTCGCAAGCTTGTCGCCATATTGCCACGAGAGATTGGACACTTCCGTGAAGAAGCGTCGCCCGTAGGTATCCATCGCAGCGGCAAAGCTTGCCGACTTCATGGCAGAACTGGATATGACTCCGTTCATAAACTCGCTGCCATCCTCTTCCTCGATCCGTACCACATAGGAACTCGTATCGAAAACACCCGCCGTGAGATCGCCCACCGCATTGCGGAAATTGCCCCGGGCAACAGTCATAGGTTGCGGAGCCGTGGCCTGACTGCCTGGAGTCAGCGTGCCCTCGGTATTGAATTCATTCGCAGCCGTCTCTGGATTGGCAAGAAAATCGCTGCTAATTTCACCCATAAAGCCGGCGGCGTCACCGGAATTATCGGAATAATGATAGTTTGCATAGAAATTAAAGAGCCACTCATATTGGCTAGGATTCTGTCCCAACGCCATAGAACCTATTCCAAACCCGATTTCGCACGGTGTCGAGCCATCGCAGCGGATATCGCCCACGGTGAAAGTATTGGTCATCTGGATAGCATAGCCGGAAGTGCCAAACGGCAAAGGATCTGCATAACCCACAAGGCCACCGACTCGGCTTCCACCCGCTTCGGTCTGGTCCGCAACTTCAAGACCTTCTATAGCCACGTTCGCAAAAGTGCCTCCAGAAGCCTTGCCGACAAGACCCCCGATCGAAGCAAGGATAAGTCCATTTTCATTCCGACCATCGCTAAATTTCGCATCCCGATGATGCGTTACGGACAAATTCTTGACAACGACACTTTCCATAGAAGCAAGCGTATCCACTTTTCCAAAGAGACCGCCGATCATCACTTGGTCATATTCATTCGGATTTTCAGTCGCCACCGACGAAACGGAAATATTTTCGCCCTGGAAATTATAAACACTTACATTCACGGCCTGCGAAGCTAAGACCCCAGCAAAGGAATACGACTTGATAACGGCATCTTTCACGGAAACGTTCGTGTATACATACGAACCCACCCCGAAAGTCGAAGCAGTGCCCTGAGACGCTTCATTTATAAGAAGTCCCGCGTATTCATCATTCTCCAGATGGACATCCTCGAAATTGACATTCTCAAGTGTAATTTCGCCCCCATCCCTCCTTGCGACAAAGGCAGCGTAATCACTGGAGTATTCCGATATGCGGCAAAGACCTCGCACCGTGTATGTCTTGCTGTCCTTGCTCCTAATGATGATCGCACCGCTTACCCCTTCAAAAACAAACGGACGGAACTCCTGATTGCACTTTTGCTGCGATTCGTCATAGCCACCGAAGTCGACATCCGACGCCAAGAAGAGACCCATGATAGGGGCATCCTCCTGGTTGATAAGCTCATACAAGGTTTCGTAAATTCCCTGCTCTCCTCCGTCTTCAGGGCCAATCCAGAGAGCGCTGCATGTTTCACCTTCGGCAGGCTGATAGCCGGCCTGTTGCTGCGACAGCTGCACGTAGTATTCGCCGTCGTACCCGGTCCGCTTTACGCAATAGACCTTCCCTTCCTCTTCCTGGTTAGACGTTCCGGCCGCCCACGGCGACACAGCGAGGAGTGTCGCAGAAAGCGCGACCGCTGTTTTCAAGAAGGCAAATTTCCTGTCCATACGGAAACTCCTGTTCAAAAAGCTATCCATAAAAAATCGACCCGTCATTCTTCGACCTCCCTGACGCAGCGGACATAATACGCATAGTCATCAATACTATCATAACTAAAGTTTATCACACTGCTATTGTTCAAAGGAAGGAAATAAGCATAGCTCAGAATATCCTTTCTTTCGCTCGTCCAGAATCCCGTCCTGTATCCCTCTTCATAGGAATGGGAATTGTACCGGTAGCCCGCCGGAATACCAGCAAACCCCACAGAATCAGAACCACTCCATCCATCGTTCCAACCGCTAGTCGTTTTCAACTTGGGGCCGACCTTGCTCGAGCCTCCCATAGCATCTACCAGTGTTTTATATTCCGCCTGGGTAGGCAAATGCCACCCCTCAGGGCATGCAGAGTCCACTGCAATTTGCCAGTCATACAGGCGTCCCGCCACCTTGCAATGATCAGCGTTGTCATCATAGCAGTAGCTACCCTCGACAGGCGCATAGTTCATATTCTGGGCCGTCCACTCCAGAGATCCGACAACGATTGTCCTGTACTTTTGTCCATCGCGAGAATCCGTCAGGGTGCCATAGCTTATATCCGGCCTTAAGCGGCTTTCCGTAGGAATATCCCAGTTCCATTCATCAAAATTCACCCAGCCGTTAGCCGTGCAGTAATACCTCACATTCCCCGTCACGACTCCATACTTAATATCACCGACATTTTTCGAAGCACAGTCCAGGCCATAGGTATCATACTCTATTTCCAGGGCTTCGTCCCAGCCGTCTGATTTGCAGATATAATAGGTGGTATATTCCTCGTCGCCAAGCAGAGCGACTTCGCCCTCGTTATCCGATGCGCACTCATGACCGTAAGTATCGTAATCCTGCTGCGATGCGCGCTTCCAGCCAATATCGGAGCACATGTAATAGGAATAGTCCATGTTGCTTTTCAGGACCAACCCTTTGCGTTTTTCCGTGCAGCCACCCAGCCCGAGCATATATTCGCGCGGGGTCGCAACCACCCACTTTTCGAGGGACTCATCGTATTTGTAGCAATCTCCGGTTTCGCTCCACCTGATAGAGCCATCTTCTACAGCCTCCCAATCTTCGAAATCCAGCCTGATATCCGCGACCCATTCGCCGTCGCTGCAAAGGAAGCGGTATCGCGACCCATAGTAGATGCTGAGCTCATTCGCAATCTCGACTCTTTTACCTTCATTTTTCGCATCGCATTTACCAAGTCCAAAGACATTGGCCCAGAACATGCGCACGTGCTTTTCGAAATTCGGGACCTCGTCCAAACCCCACGATTCCATATTCTTGCGCACAGCGGCAAGCTTTCCGCCCAGGTCCGCCTGCATCGCCCAATCCGCCATTTCGGTCTTGACGGTCGAATCTTTCCATTCGCCATTGCGTTCGATATCGCCTGCAAAATTTTTCAACCGGAGCAGAAGCTGCACGTCGCTCACGTCGCCCTGTATGATTACATCGACAGCCAGCAGAATGGCGCTGCCGTCATCGGAATAAGCGATATCCAGGTCCCCGAAATTTCCGACAGAGCCTTCAATGCCGAGAGCGTCCAGGATTTCGGATTCTGCCTGTTGCCTCGCGTCCGCGACACTCTTGCCAGACGCCACCAAGCTACGCACGCGCGCGTATTCCAGATGCGTCAGCAAGTTCACGTTCACCGAGCTGGTTTCAGAGAAATCCACCAAAGCTTTCAGGGTGACGGGAATGTCTGTCACGCTGCCCGATACAGCAAGGCGGTAATTGCCGCTAATTTCGACAGCAGCATATTGCGAAGCAAGCGTCACCCCATGCACCTCATAACCGCCGAGGCCTCCTGTAGACCATCCCCTGTATACGCGGCCCGTCTCTTCGAGCGTTTCGCCATCGAGTTCCAGTACAGAAACTGCCGTGAGGGTTTCAAACGGGCTCATGCCCGTAATAAACTCATCTTCAATCCCGCTTCCGCCATCGGACGAAGAACTCACCGCACTGCTGGAAGATTTTTCATCGCCAGACCGAGTCGTATCATACGCGATCCAGTTTCCCTTCTTGCAGACCAAGAGAGAATCGGCATCCTTCAGGTAGGCCGTCATGCCATCACGGTCTTCGTTGCATTCCTTGAGGCCGTCGGCATCGTCCACCACATAATCGGCAAGCATCAGCTCGTCCAGGATACTCTCGCCATTGTCATCACCGCAGGCCGCAAGGAAAAACGTGGCACCCAAAAGGGGCAGCAAACGACGGGCACAACTCATAACATTCTCCTTTTTTAGGAAGGGGCCTGCTACAAATCTATCTTTTTTTTAAAGAAAGAGATACTATTTTAGTACAATTCTACGGATTCCGACTTGATTTTCAAGGCGAACCCGTACAAAGTAGAGTCCCTTAACGGATGTTGCGATGTAAGCGGTATTTTCGCCACGACGGGCCACCAGCCGTTCGCTTGCAACAACCTTTCCGTTCACCGAAACGATGTCCACGCGGCCTTCGCTGCCCGCCAGGCCGGGCGCCGCATCGAAAGACACGCCGACTAGCGAGCCCTGCTGCACAAAGCGGAAATTCGAGAATTTCGCCGCCCCCGCTACGGCCACGTTCTCCCTGGAAATACGTAGCGTCACGGGTTTGGCGTTTTTCTCTAGTGAAATTTCCATGGCCTTGCCGTCCGTGGCTTCGAACGTCCTGCCATCTACGGCAACGAACACGCGGAGACCCGCGGCCACGACATCTTCGAGACCTTCGAAGGAGAGGGACGCCTTGCGCGCACTCGTGGCACTCGCCTCCATGTTCCATACAAATTCACAATCAACTTCTGCGGCACAGGAGCGGGCCTTCACGCTCTTTGCCAGGCGTTGGTTGTCTTCGACAATGGAGAGGTTCACAAAATCGCCCATGCCGGCAGGCGGTTCCGCCAGCGTCGATTCATCACCCACGCCAATAAAGTTCCAGCTGTCGCGCTTGCCGTTTTTGTCGGACAGCATCACACGCAAATTCCAGCCGCCATTTCCATTTGCGGACTTCGCAAGCATCCGCTTGGAAGCCCCAGCGACAGCAGGGGCCGACTTCGCAGCAGGTTTTGCCGGAATCCGAACCGTCACCGGCCTAGAGACCTTCGCCCATATGGCCTCGTAAGGCGCAAGGGTATCGGCAATTTCGTATTCGCTTGTTTCCGGATTCCACTGCCAGAACTGGACATCACCGTAATCATCCGCATCGAGAACGATGTTCCAGCTGTAGGGATTCGCCACCAGATTCCAACCACTGTAGAGGCTATCGAGTTCCCATTCGATATCGGAAGCCTCCTCGGGGTCGCTGTTCCGGAGTTCGATAGTCTTGCTTTCGAACGTTCCAAACCAGAATCCGCGAGTCGCATCGTATTTCTCGGTTTCGTCATAACGGCGGTATTGCCAGTATTCGCCGATGGGATTGCGTTCGTCCCACCAGTAGAACGCCGATTCCTCGCCGAAGGATTCCATATCCTTAAATGCGGCGACACTCACCAGCTGCCAGGAATGGGCTTCCATCGTAATGTGTGCAGGTTCTTCCACCTGGTCGCTACTGGATTCCGGCATTTCGATTCCACTGCTCGATTCCGGGACTTCTTCGCTGGAGCTCGAAATTTCGTATTCTCCGCTGGAACTGGATTCGGCAACTTCTTCGGAAGAACTTGCGGGCTGCATTTCGCTCGAACTCGAAAGGAGCACGCTCGAGCTCGACAGGAGCGAACTGCTCGATTCCGGCACGCTACTGCTAGAAACTTCGGCGCTGCTGCTCGAAACCGGGATTTCTACGGCACGGAAGGTCGCATGGTAAACCGCATCTCCCTTCACCGGCGCCAAAGCCGGTTCCCATCCCGTCCACGTCCACGTATGCAGTTCCGTCGCGGGCTTCGTCGGAGTTTCGCCATCGTACACGGGCATCGTCCCGTACTCGAATTCCTTCGCGAACAGCTCGCGTTCACCTTCCTTGAACACCACCTTGTAGCTGTTGATCGTATAGCGGGCAGTCACCGTCAAGTCCGATTCCACATTGTCGAAAGCCTTGTCCCAGCCTGCAAAGGTGTAACCTTCGTGTTCCGGGGGCTCGGGCGCAACCGCGGCTTCGCCGCTCTTGACCGTCTGCGTCCCGACAAGCGTCTTGCCGTCCTTATCCATGAAATTCACATGGAAGGCCACCACGGAAATCGGCGCCACGGCCGAATGCGGGCCCCACGCGATAAAGGGAAGGCTCCCATTTTCGCCTTGCTCAAAAGCCCACACGTAGGGCGACTGGTCCGTATTCATGAACCCGGCGAAAGCGGATTTCTGCATCGTCGCAGAAACCTCCGTACCGTTGCTATTTTCGTCAAGCGACCGGACCGCGCCATTCCTGATCACGTAACCCGAAGCGTATTGGCCGTTCTGAACCTTCCAGGATGCAGTAGCATCGTTGCCGCTATACTTGAAGGCGCCATACGGGTATTCCACCGCATCTTCGCCATAATGGTATGCGTAAAACACGTCGACCTTCGCAGTGGCATCGAGCTTTCCGAAAAGGTATCCCGTCTTGACGGGAGCCGCATCGACGGAAACGAGGTTCCCCACATAGAAGGCATTCTTCATTTCGACGTCGGCATAGGTGACGGTCGCACCCACAAGGCCACCTGCCAGCAGGCTATCCGTACCGAACGAGCCTTGAACCGCAATATTGCCGGAGGCTCCCGACTTCTGCATGCTACGCAGCGCATAGCAATAGCCGCAGATGCCGCCCACCATCGAAGCGGAAGGTTTCTCGAAATTCGAACCCGAAGCGTCGATACGGATAAGGTTATCGCCCGAAGCATCTACCGTGACATCGCGGAACGACACGGACTTGGTTCCCCCGCTCACCGCCCTATTGAAGAACGCCCCCAGGATACCGCCCACGTAAACAGGGCTTACGCTATCGGCCACCGAGATAGAGCCCGTATAGGTCGAATTCAAAAGTTCGAGGTCATTCTTGGTGCCGTTGCCGAGGATATCGGCAATCCCGAAGAACCCACCGACGAAAATACTGTCGTATGCCGGGAAATAGCTATTGACCAGTTCGCCTTCATAAGAGGATTTCAGGTTCGAACGGATATCCACATCGCTACGGCATCCCAAAAGCCCCTTTCCGTTTACAGACAAAATAGCAATTCCCGCGAAACCGCCGAGGTAGGCGTTCACATCAAACCCGTCCCCTACCGCAGTCGCAGACCCTGCCACCGAGATAGAACCCTGCGCGCGGGAACCCACGATGGAGACAAAACTGTCGTCGGTGAGGTTAGCGGCATCGGTTTCTCCCGCAAGGCCCAAAAGCCCACCCGCATAGTAGGCATGCGAAACAGCGCGCGTCAAGGAATCCTTCACCATCACCTTCACCGTATCCTTCTGCAGCGAGAATGAGGCCCCCTTGAACACGGAGACCCGCCCGACAAGCCCGCCCACAAAGACACTGTCCGCATTGCTTTCGCTGATTCCGACAACACCTGCACTATTCACAATCGAGAGGTTCGCCACCGCCGACGAATACGGGCCATTGGGTCCATAGGTGATTCCCGCCTCGCCGAAGATGCCGCCCATCGCCGAGCCACCCGCAATCTTCGTGTAGGCCTTGCCTGAATCGCTCGAATCGAGCTTTATGTTGTCCAGAACGATCGACGAGCTGTCCACCGTGGCATCGGCATAACCCGCATAGGCGTAAAGCCCGGCAACGCCGCCGAGCGCCGAGGGCGTCGATGCCGAAGACGAATCCTGCACCTTCGCACGGACCGTCAGATTCTTGAAGTCCACCTGGAAAGCAAAACCGGCAATTCCACCCAGGAACACGGAATAGCGGCTGCCCCAGTCAAACAACGTAGAGCCCGCAAAGTTCCCTTTTTCATTCGAGAGTTCGAGCACGTTGCGAATAAGGATGTCGTCGTTCGCCGTAATGTCCGAAACCGTCGATGCGCTGATATTGCCCGCAAGGGCCCCCGCTACGGGCGCCTGGATATCCACATCCTGTAAGCTCACGCGACGCACCGTCGACATCCACACATAACCGGCAAGCGCACCGACCGGATAGTAGTCCGCGCCCGCTTCCGCCACATCGCGGTCCGCACGCGAATCCGACACCACCATGCGAACATTCTTGAAGTTCACGTTCACGGCCTCGTGCTCCTTGATGGAACTGAAGAAACCAGCCGGCTGCGTCATCGCTCCAGACGCGACATCGTGCACATAGCAAAGGTTTTTTACCCAGAACCCGTTGCCGTCGAAAATCACATGCGCTGTCGAAAAATCAAGCGGCACGTGGTTCATAAGGCACGTCCCGGCGGGAGTCGTCTCGTCAAATTCGTGAAGGTCGATATCGGAAGCAAGCATCAGGTTCTTCTCGGCATTGCCCCAATGTTCCTGGACCAAGTCGTAGAGCGCCTGCGGATCCCCGTCATCCGCCACTCCCAGACATTGACCACCCGACGCCTGGAAAAAGCCGCCATTGCCGCTGATTCCGTGGGGACCGCCCGTGTAGGACGCCATGTTCACCACGATCTGCCATGCGGGATCGTTACAGCCCGCGTTCGCATTCTGGGAAAGATACAGGTTGCCGGGGCTAGAGTTCAGGGAAAAGAGGCTATAGAACCCACCCGCAAACGCCGGAAGCGCTACGGAGAACAGCGAAATTGTAAAAAAACGTGAAAAAAATGACATCTCAACCCTCTATTTGCCAAAAGATATATTATATGTTCCCGAATTTAAAGCGACGGACATCACACCCCCGCACGGCAGTGAGCGTGCGCACCCTTTATCGCCCAAAAGACAATCCCCTATATTCCAACTTGGAATAAGAGTATGCATTTTTCTAAATTTTCGCAAGATTCATCAAGGAGTAAAAGATGTTCAAAAAATTCATCCTGGCAGTCGCCCTGCTCGCAGGCGCAAGCTTTGCCACCTGGGACTACTACCCCATCCCGGATTCCTCTCACGGGAGTTTCGAAGCGGGACTCTACTACGACAAGGACCACAACTGGTCTCAGGCTGGCCTCAAGGTCGGAGGCCGGTTTACGATGATCAAGAGCCTCGAAATCTCCTTTACCAGCTGGGGCTACCAGTTCTGGAACGAAGACGACTGCGCCGGCTGCGTCAACGGCGGCGAAGGCCTCCGCGACCTCACCATCGGCGGCCGCTACCAAGTCGCCCCCATGGTAACCGCATTCCTCGACTTCAACCTCCCCGTAGGCGAAGACGAATATGACGGTCCTGGCACGCACGCCCCCTCGAACGGCGAATTTTCCATGTACCTGGGCGCCCAGTTCTCCGTGCCGACCAAGCTCAAGGGATTCAAGTTCGGGACCGAAGGCGGCTTCCTCTGGGGATTCGAATACGACGACCATGAACGCGGGCTTGACCTCCACCTCGGTGCCGAAGCAGCCTACACCATCCCCAATGTCGGACTCACCCCCTACCTCGGATTCCTCCTCAAGTACCGCCTTTCCGAAAGCGAATACTACGTGAAGGGCGAAGACAAGTACCACGGCTACGGCGACCGCAAGTCCCGCCAGTTCAACCTGTGGCTCGGCGCCTCGTACGCCATCAACAAGATGATCGAAGTCAAGGCCGAGTTCATCTTCCGCCACGAAAAGTACAGGGGCTACGAAACTGTCGAGAGCCCGTTCCACCTCGGCGGCAACGCCGACGGCGTCTACATGGGCGTCATTTTCAACTTCTAGCGCAAAAATTCAAGAAAAATGAGAGCGTCCGCACATGCGGGCGCTTTTTTTGCGTCCAACCCGTGCCTTTCGCTTACTTTTATATTATTTTTGTTAGCATACAAACAAAACCAAGGAGTATCCTAATGTTCAAGAAAATCATCCTGGCAGCAGCACTCGCGGCGACCGCCTCCTTCGCACAACTCAGCTTCGGTGTTCACGCCGGCGGCGACCTTAACAACGTCTGGGGCGACGACACCGACAACTCTGAATCCGGCATCGGTTTCAACTTCGGTGGCGCCATCAAGTTCTCCCTGCCGCTCCTGCCCCTCACGGTGGAAGCGAACGTCCTGGCCGACATGCGTAATTACGAATTCGAATACGGCATCACCGATTACAGCGTGACCCAGTGGAACATCGACATCCCCGTGCTCGCTCGCTTCTCCCCGCTCCCGATTATCTTCATCGAGGCCGGTCCGCAGTTCTCCTTCAACATTTCACAGTCCGCCGAAGACGCTTCCGATGACGAAATCAAGAACTTCGACAAACTCCTGCCGATGAACTCCTTCGAATTCGACCTCGTGTTCGGCCTGGGAACCGGGATTATCCCGTTCGTGGATGTCGACTTCCGCGTGGTGCTCGGCATGACCAACATCTACGACGATATCGATGTACCCCTGGTCGGTTCGGACGAAATCAACGCCTCCAACCTGCAGTTCGTGCTCGGCGCCACCTACTGGTTCTAACCGAAACTGCTAGCGCATAGCATTTAAAAAGACGTGCAGCGATGCACGTCTCTTTTTTATACTCGAATGGTCCTGTGGAGCAAGGCTCTGATTGATTGTCACCCTGGAGGGAGTCCGCAGGACGACCGATAGGGTCCACTACAATTTAAAGAACAAGTCCTCCCACTCGGGATTCATCGACTGTATCAGGTCAATCTTCTTTTCTCGGAGTAAGTTTTTCATGGATTTTTCACGTTCTATAGCATGCCGCATATCCGTATGCTCCTCAAAATATCCCAATTTATCTACGCCATATTTTTTTAGTAAAGCCATCATAGACCTTCTCTTTATGTTGCATTACTCGATTTTTCAAATCGCTTGTAACACCAACATATAAGGTCCCATTTTTCTTATTAAATAGAATATACGTATATCCTTTCTTCTGCATAAGCGGGAAAGTACAAAAAAAGACCATTGAAAAACAATGGCTTTAAATGGCTTGGATTCTATCGGCCCCGAAGGGGCCTCCAGAATGACAAGAAGGTTATTTCACGTCGTATTCGGGAATCGGCAGGCTTTCGCCCGCTTTCATGGCCTTGTCGAGGGCGGCGGACTTTTCCGGGTCAAGCCACCAGTAGACGGGAATGGCGTCTTCGCGGTTGAAATGGTCCAGCACCTTCTCGGGAGTGCCGTAACGGTTCCAGTAGAGGATGCGGTGGTGGTCGCACTGCCACATGAGCACGTAGGGCACGATTTCTGCGAGGCGGTTATCGAGCGCCTTCAAGATTTCGTTTCGCTTGGCCAAATCAAATTCCGTCTTCTGCAAGTTGATTAAGCTATCGACCACCTTGTCTTGCACGCCGGCGAGGTTGTTCGTGCCCTTCTGGAGAGCGGTCGCAGAATGCCAGCTCGCTTCTGGGTCGCGGAGGCGACCTGCGCCCCAGTTCACCCAGTAGAGGTCGAAGTCGGCATCGTCCAGGCGCTTGCGAAGCGTGCTCTGGCTCATCTGCTCGATGGTTGCCACCACGCCCACCTTCTTCAGGTCTTCCTGGAACAGCGTGAGGTGGCGCAGGTCTTCCTGGCTCGTGATGAAGTTAATCGCAAACGGCTTGCCGTCCTTCTCGAGAACGCCCTGGCCGTTCACCTTGTAGCCCGCCTCCGCAAAGAGCGCGCGGGCACTATCCGGATTGAATGTGTAGAGCGGCGCCGTCGGGTTCTTGTTGCCTTCCCACAGGTCGGGGTAGTAGCTGTTCAGCAAGAAGTACTGGCCGAACATGTACTTCTCATTCATCGCCTCGCGGTTCAAGAGCATCGAAAGGGCGCGGCGCACGCGCACGTCCTGGAACTGCGGCTTGCGCAGGTTGATGGCCATGCCCTGGAATCCGATGGGCTCCTTGTTAAAGATACGCTGCTTCACGGCCCAGCCCTTCTTGACGGCGTCGAAATCGGTCTGCTTCATCCAAATGCTGCTGGTGTAGATGGCGTAGGCGTTGAAGTCCTGCTTTTTGAAGGCTTCGAGCGCCTTCGTCTGGTCGTTCATGAAGCGGTAGCGGATTTTCTGGAAGTTGTACTTGCCGCGGTTCCAGTTCTTGTGGAAACCCCACCAGTCGGCGCGACGTTCCAGTTCCACATAGCGGTCTTCGCGGAAGGTCTTGATCTTGTACGGGCCCGAGACGACCGGGAACTCGTAGCGGATCTGGTTGAAGTCCTTCCCTGCCCAGGCGTGCTTCGGGAACGCGAGCATGCCTGCGGCTTCCCAGAAGTTCCCCCAGTGCGATTCCTTCGCGGTCATCTTCACCGTGAGGCTGTCGACCACCTCCGGGCGGTCGAAACGGCTAAGCCCGACCTTGAAAATCGGTGTGAGGTTCTTCTCGTCCATGATGACGTCGTAGTAGTACTGCACGTCCTCGGCGGTGACGGGCTTGCCGTCGCTCCACCGGGCCCGCGCATCTACGTGGAAGGTGAACGTCTTGCCGTCTTCCGATACGCTCCAGCTATCGGCGAGAATGCCCACTTCGCGGTCCTCGGTGGAGTGCAGACTCACGAGCGGTTCGAACATCATGCCCATGAGCTCGGCAGAGAAGCTGTTGTAGTCTTCCCACATGTTGAACGACTTCGGCATGGCGGAGCCCCAGAGCGTAATTGTACCGCAGGGGCGAGCGTCCTTAGAGGCAACCGGGTCGAACTCGCCCGTGGCGGTGGAATCGACCGGCAGTTCCGGGCAGTTGAGCTCGCTGCCCGCAGCCTTCGCGGACTTGGAGGCGCCCTGCTCGTTGCAGGCGGTAAGGGCCATCGCAGACAGCATCAACGTCGCGGA
>ODAI011143521.1_pt1 | contig 65539 bp, 67 predicted proteins | sample 1539321 | NCBI WGS metagenome assembly ODAI01 (sample SAMN02144231, study PRJEB22623) | gut metagenome | biome: sheep rumen | host: Ovis aries | place: New Zealand
CCGCTTCGACGTTTGAAAGTTCCTGGACGAGTTCAAAGCTTGACGGGCGAATTTCGGGACTTTTACTCATAGCGCGGCAAACAATCGCTTCAAGCATGGGCGGAATTTGCGGACGATAACGGCTCGGCGAAATCGGCTCCTCTTCAATATGCTTCATGGCGATTGCAACGGGATTATCGCCGGTGAACGGCAATTTATTCGTCAGCATTTCATAAAGCACAATTCCTAGCGAATAAACATCAGATTTAGGCGTAATTGCGCCGCCGCGCGCTTGTTCGGGCGAAAAATAATGCACAGAGCCAATAACATTTCCGCCATAAGTCAGCGTGGATTCAGTGACGGCGCGAGCAATTCCGAAATCAGTAATTTTGGCGTGCCCGTCTTCTGTCATCAAAATATTATGCGGTTTAATGTCGCAGTGAACAATATTATTGGCGTGCGCGTGCGTCAAGCCGCTTGCAATGTCCTTAGCTATCGAAGTCGCCGTTAAAAGGTCTAAAGGTCCTTCGTCCTGCATTTTCTTTTTAAGCGTGCTACTCTGGACGTATTCCATAACAATAAAATGATCGTCGCCCGCAACGCCTACGTCATAAATGCTAACAATATTGGGGTGAGAAAGCCGCGCCGCCGATTTTGCTTCGCGGTGAAAACGTTCTATAAATTCCATGTCCGAACGATATTCAGCGTGAAGAATTTTTATCGCGACGGGGCGAGCTAAAAGTCTGTCGTGCGCTTTGTAGACTTCGGCCATGCCGCCGCTACCGATTTTTTCTTCCAACTCGTAACGCCCGCTCAAGACTCGCTGAATCATTTATCCTCGCCCCTCCTTAGATTAAGGCGTCCTGAGCTATTCGCAATGCGCAATGAACTGCCGTATTCATCGCTGAACATAAACTCAAGACGCAATTAAAAATTTCGCGGAACATTATTAATCAACTCCGACCACTATAACCGAAATATTATCTCTACCGCCCGCTTTAAGTGCAGCGTCAATTAATGCGTCGGCGGGATTTGACGCGCTCTGCAGAATTTTTGCAATGTTTTGGTCGTCAACCATATTTGTTAAGCCGTCCGTGCAAAGCAAAAAAGTATCGCCGCTTTCAACTGGGAAATTCGCCGTGTCAACGGAAATATTCTCTACCACGCCGACCGCTTGAGTTAAAACATTTTTCATCGGGTGCACGCGAGCTTCTTCGGGCGTAATTTCTCCGCGCCTAACTAAAGTTTCAACATAGGAATGATCTTCGGTCAGCTGTTCTAAGAAATTATTTCGTAGCCGATAAATTCTGCTGTCGCCGACGTGCGCGAAGTAACCTTTTCTGTCGTCGAGAGATAAAATCGTTGCGGTAGTGCCCATGCCCAGATAATTTGCATTTCGCCGAGCCAGATTTAAAATTTTGCCGTTCGCCAAAAGGATTGCTTGCGATAAAATTTGTTCGTTATAGGGCGGCGTCTCCGATAAAAAATCTTTGACTGTTTCGACTAGCATTTGACTTGCGACTTCGCCAGCTTGTGCTCCGCCCATGCCGTCCGCTACTACGAATGTTTCCGGCTCTATGACAATCAGCGAATCTTCGTTGTTATGCCGGACTTTGCCGACGTGCGTCGCTTGAAATATCTTCGCCAAAACTTTTCACTCCTTTATAAACTGCCGAGCGAATTCTTTCGCTGATTGTAACAAAAGATTTTTTTCCAGTCAATATTCATATTTCGTTCCGCGAAGAAAAGTTATTTGCGAGCGTTTTTGGCTAAGCGTCCGCGTGTTGTCCTGTCGAGTATCGTCTTTCTAAGTCGTATGCTTTGGGGCGTGACCTCGACTAATTCATCGTCGTTTATATATTCCATTGCCTGTTCCAAGCTAAGCACCCGCGCAGGCACTAATCTTATTGCCTCGTCGGAGTTGGAAGAGCGGATATTTGTTTGCTTCTTTTCCTTGCAAGGGTTTATATCAATGTCCATTTCCCGCGAGTTTTCGCCGACAATCATGCCCTCATAAACTTTTTGTCCAGGCTCAATGAACATGACGCCCCTATCCTGCAAATTGAAAATGCCGTAGCCCGTCGTTAAGCCCTGTTCAAACGCGACTAAACTTCCGCGAGTGCGTCCAGGAATTTCGCCCTTATAAGGTTCGTAGCCGTGAAAAACGTGATTCATTATTCCGTTGCCGCGCGTCGACGTTAAAAGCTCCGAACGAAAACCGATTAACCCCCGCGCAGGAATTAAAAAGTTCAGCCGCATATAGCCCGCAATCTGTTGCATATTTTTAAGTTCAGCTTTGCGCCGCCCTAAACTTTCCATGACGACGCCCATATAATCGGCGGACACTTCAACTGTTAAATCTTCTATCGGTTCGTAGCGTTGCCCGTCTATAATTTTGTAGACGACTTCGGGCTTGCCGATTTGCATTTCGTAGCCTTCGCGGCGCATAGTTTCAATTAAAATGGATAAGTGCAGTTCGCCGCGCCCGCTGACTTTGAAAATATCCGCACTGTTAGTTTCCTCGACGCGCAAAGCAACGTTCGTCTGCGCCTCTTTGAATAGCCTGTCGCGAATGTGGCGACTCGTGACGAATTGTCCTTCATTGCCCGCGAATGGACTTGTATTAACGCCGAAAGTTACGCTTAAAGTCGGCTCGTCCACGCGAATTGACGGCAGGGCTTCGGGGTTTTCAACGTCAGCAACGGTATCGCCAATCGAAACTTCGCTTAAGCCCGTCAGCGCGACAATTTCTCCCATTTGCGCCGTCGCGACTTCGACTCTTTGCAAGCCTTCGTAGCCGAAAACTTTTCCGACTTTAGCGCGGCTTGTGCCGTGTTCGGTGATGATTGCGACTTGCTCGCCGCTTTTTATCACGCCGCGTTGAATGCGCCCGATTGCGACTTTGCCAACGTAAGCATCAGCCTCAAGCGTCGTTATCACCATTTGCAAAGGTCCTTCTTCGCCACTGGGCGCGGGCATTTCTTTAACGATTGCTTCTAAAAGCGGCTCCATTGTCGTTGAGTCGTCGTCCATAGATTTTTTAGCGATACCGGCTTTAGCCGCCGTGTAGATTACTGGAAAATCTAATTGTTCGTCGTCTGCGTCGAGTTCCATGAACAGTTCTAAAACTTCGTCGTAAACTTCATCGGCTCTAGCTTCTGGGCGGTCGATTTTATTTATGACGACGATTGCTTTAAGCTTATGCTCCATAGCTTTGCGCAGGACGTATTTTGTTTGCGGCATGGGACCTTCAAAGGCGTCGACGACTAATAACACGCCGTCAACCATGTTTAAAATCCGCTCAACTTCGCCGCCAAAATCCGCGTGTCCGGGCGTGTCAACGATATTTATTTTAACGCCCTTGTACCATATCGCCGTATTTTTCGACAAGATTGTTATGCCGCGTTCGCGCTCCAAGTCTCCGCTATCCATTACCCTTTCAGCAACTGATTCATTCGCCCTGAAGATATGACTTTGCCTAAGCAGGGCGTCAACTAAAGTTGTTTTGCCGTGATCGACGTGAGCTATTATCGCTACATTTCGGCGCAATTTATTTTCCATTGCCTTCACTCCTTTTTTAAGTTATTATACGCCCAATTAAGGAGGTTTAGCAAATGGAAATATCCAAGCACACACCTTTGAAGGGCGAAATAAAAATCCCACCGGATAAATCGATAACTCATCGGGCGATTATCTTAGGAAGTTTGAGCAATAGAAATGTTGTCGTCTATAATTTTTTAGCGGGAGAAGATTGCTTTTCAACGATAAATTGCATGCAAAAATTTGGCGTCAAGATTGAGCAGTCGGATAAATCACTGATAATTCACGGCGTAGGACTGCGCGGCTTGAAAGCACCGAAAGAAATTTTAGACGCGGGCAACTCCGGCACGACGCTCCGATTGCTCATGGGCTTGGCGGCGGCGCAACCTTTTAAAACGACTTTCACAGGCGACGACTCGTTAAAGAAACGTCCGTTAAAGCGCGTGATTGAACCGCTAACTAAAATGGGCGCGAAATTTTCCGGTGATAAGTTGCCGCTGACAGTCACGGGCGGAAATCTTCGCGGGATAAGATATAAAACGCCAATAGCCTCCGCGCAGGTTAAATCGGCGATATTATTAGCGGGACTTTACGCCAACGACGTGACGATAATTGATATACCGCCTTGCCGCAACCATACAGAGTTAATGTTGTTGGCTTGCGGCGTGCGCCTTGACGGGTCGATATTAATTCCGCCAGCAGAATTTATCGTGCCCGATTGTAATATTCCAAATGACATTTCAAGCGCGGCTTTTTGGATAGTATTGGCGACGCTTTTGGAAGGTTCGGAACTTCTGTTAAAAAATATCGGGCTTAACGAGACGCGCACGGGAATTATTGACGCTTTAGCAAAAATGGGCGCGAAAATTATGATAACAAATGAGGGCGAAGAAATCGGCGAAAAGCGCGGCGATTTGATAATACAATCTGCGCGGCTTCGCGGAATAGAAATTGACGCCGAAGAAATTCCGCGAATGATTGACGAGATACCGATTTTGGCAGTAGCGGCGGCATTTGCTGAGGGCACAACGATAATTCACGGCGTAGGAGAATTGCGCGTCAAGGAAAGCGACCGATTAGCGGCGATAGTCAACGAGTTTAACAAATTGTCACCTGGAACTTATCGCGCTGAAGGTGACGATTTGATAATTACAGGCGGCAAGCCTAAACAGTTCGCGGCGTGCAAAACTTATGGCGACCATAGAATTGCAATGTCGTTAGCGATAATGGGCGCGGCGGCTGAAGGCGTCGACCTTGACGACCCCGACTGCGTAAACATTTCTTATCCAAACTTTTTTAAACAACTTGGAGGAAATTTTGAGGGCTGAACATAGACAGGAAATGAAACTTCGTCGGCGCAATATCGCGTTGACGGTAGCTTATGACGGCACGAATTATAACGGCTTTCAGTGGCAAAGCCCACCGCGAGTCGCTGTTCAGAACGTTTTGGAAGAGCGACTTGAAAAAATTTTCGGCGATAAAATTGAGCTGGCGGCGGCAGGTAGAACTGATGCAGGCGTTCATGCATTCGGGCAGGTCGTCAACTTTTTCACGGACGGAAGGATTGACATTGAGAAAATTCCGCTTGCCGCGAGTACGGTTTTGCCGCCAGATATTATCGTTCGCGAGGCGCGGGAAGTCGATAAAAATTTCAGCGCACTGCACAGCGCGAAGAGCAAAATTTATTTATATAGAATTCTGCGCGGCGCGGCGTCAAATCCTTTTGTAAATCGTTTTGCCTGGCATATTTTCAGACCGCTTGACGTCGACGCCATGCGCGAGGCTTTAAGCTTTTTGGTCGGCACGCATGATTATTCTAGTTTCAAGGCGGCGGGCGGTGCGCCTAATATGAATCCTGTTCGGACGATTTACGCGGCGGAGCTTTTTAGCGAAAACATTTTCGGCGGCGATATACTGACGATTAAAATTCATGCGAGCGGCTTTTTATATCATATGGCGCGAAATATTACGGCGGGAATAGTTGCAGTTGGACGGCGGCGTTTGAGCGTTGACGACTTTCGAAAAATTTTCAACGCTTGCGACAGGACTTTATTGCCCGCGACGGCTCCCGCGCAGGGGCTTTGCTTGCAGAAAGTTTTTTATTATGCGAGGTGATACCTTTGAACTTAGACGGCTTTTCAATGCGACCTTTAACTTTGGAACTGGAAAAAAATTTAGTCGGCGGGCGCGTCGATAAAATAACTCAGCAGAACAAAGCGAACTTAACTTTCACGATACGTCAACCGGGCAAAACATTTTTATTGCGAATTTCGACTGCGCCGCAAAATCCGTCCGTGCACTTGCTAAAAAAATCGCCCGAAAATTTGCCGGAGCCGCCAACGTTTTGCATGGTACTAAGGAAAAATTTAGAAGGCGGAAGAGTCGCGGCGATACGTCAACACGAACTCGACCGCATTATTTTTATCGACGTTGACTCAATCGGAACGGGCGGAAAAATTCAGACTTTCACGCTTGCGGCGGAACTTATCGGCAAGTACAGCAACTTGATTCTGATTTCCGACGGGCAAATTATTGACGCGCTGAAGAAAATCGGCACGAACTCAAGTCGCGTCCGAACTGTTTTGCCCAATCAAAGCTATCAAATGCCGCCTGCGCAAGATAAGCTCGACATTTTCTCCTGCGACATTGAAAAAATTTTGGCGCGTATCAAAGCTGATGAATCTGCGCGGCTAGACAAGGCGATTATGAATTGCTGTCAAGGTTTCGGTCCGCAGACCGCTAAGGAAGTTACCTTTCAAGCCGAGCTAACGAATTTATCTGCCGCTCTTGAAAAAATTCGCGACGCCGCTAAAAATCCTACGCCTTGCATGATTCTTGACGCATGGAAAATTTTAGCTATTTCCGCCGTTAAGCTAAATTATCTGCGCGGGGAGTTGCGGACGTTTGAAACGCTGTCCGAACTTTTGGAGACTGCCGACGAAATTTCCGGCAGTTACGTCCCGCCCGATAAAGAACGCTTTACTAAGCTCGTCAACAACGAACTGCGCCGCGCCACGAATAAAATTTCCGTCTTGGAAGAAGAACTCGCCTCCGCCGAAAATGCCGACGATTGGCGAATTCTCGCAGATAATCTTTCGACGTATCGTTATCAGCTCAAAGACCATAACGACGACTCAATCAGCGTCCCGAACATTTACAGCGAGACCGGCGAAGAAATTTCCATTCCTCTTGACCGCCGCTTGACGATTGCCGCTAACGTTCAGGCTTGCTATAAAAAATACGACAAGCTCAAACGCTCAACGAAATTTATCGCCGAGCAGATTAAACTTTGTCGCGAAGAAATTATTTATCTGGAGAGCATTTCGCACGCGCTTACGGCGTCAACGACCCTTGCCGACATTGACGAGATACGCGCAGAATTAATCGCAGGTGGCTACCTTAAAGACGCTAAAAAACGTACTGCGCCGAGTAAAAAGCCGCAACCGTTTAAATTTATTGCGCCCGACGGCACGGAGATTTTAGTTGGGAAGAATAATTTTCAGAACGACCGCTTGACGTTCAAAATCGCCGCGCCCGACGACTTTTGGCTCCATACAAAAGAAATAACCGGCTCGCATGTGATTATTCGTTCAAACCATGTCAGCGACGAAACGTTATTGCTTGCCGCCGAAATCGCCGCGCATTTCTCCAAAGCGCAAAATTCTTCCAAAGTTCCTGTCGATTATGTTCAATGTAAATTTGTCAAGAAACCTTCGGGCGCGAAGCCGGGCTTTGTAATTTTCACGAATCAGCGCACGCTTTATGTCACGCCCCGCGAAGATATACAAAATATTTTGGCAACCGCGCAGGATTAAAAATTTCGGGCGCGAAGTTTTTATAGAAAATTTTGCAAAGGAGAGAGCTTTATGAAGTCTGAGTTTACGCTCAAGCTTGAGCGGTGCAAAGGTTGCGGAATTTGCGTATCGTTTTGCCCCAAGCAAGTTTTAGCATTGGACACGCTGGGCAAAGTTTATGTAGCGCACCACGAGAACTGCATAGCGTGCGGGCAATGTGAGCTGCGTTGCCCCGACTACGCGATTTTCATGGACAAAGTTAAAAAGGAGGCGGCAAAATGAGTGCAAGATTAATGCAGGGCAACGAAGCAATCGCTGAAGGCGCACTTAAAGCCGGCGTTCGCTTTTTTGGCGGCTACCCGATAACGCCGTCAACCGAAATTGCCGAAAGCCTCGCTAAACTTCTGCCCAAATTCGGCGGAACTTTTGTTCAAATGGAAGACGAAATTGCTAGCATGGGCGTAGTATTGGGCGCGTCGCTTGCGGGCAAGAAAGTTTTAACGGCGTCTTCGGGTCCCGGTATAAGTTTAAAGCAAGAGCTTATCGGCTACGCCTCCGCCGCTGAAATTCCCGCCGTTATTGTCAACGTCCAGCGCGTTGGTCCTTCGACAGGACAACCGACCGCGCCTTCTCAAGGTGACGTTATGCAAGCGCGTTGGGGCACGCACGGCGACCACTCAATTATTGTTTTAAGCCCGTGGAGTGTTCGCGAAGCTTTCGATATTGCGGTTAAAGCCGTCAACTACGCTGAAAGATTCCGCACACCCGTTATTTTGCTGACTGATGAAATTGTCGGGCACCTGCGCGAAAATGTCGAATTGCCCGCCGAAGTCGAAATTTATCCGCGCCGCGCTCCTAAAATTTCCCGCGCTGAAGGTTATCAACCCTATGCACCCGACGAAGATTTAGTTCCCAACGTTGCGAATTTCGGCGAAGGTTATCACATTCACGTTACCGGCTTGATTCACGACGAAACTGGCTTTCCGAGCGGCAGTCCCAAAATCACCCGCGAAGCGATTAAGCGTATGCACGATAAAATTTCCCGCGCAGAAGATGAAATTATCGAAGTCCACAAAGAATTTATGGACGACGCGGAATTTGCGGTTGTGAGTTTTGGCGGAACGGCTCGCACGGCTTATGAGGCGGTTTTAAATGCTCGTAAGCGCGGAATTAAAGTCGGTTTTGTCAGATTGATTACGATTTTCCCATTTGCTGATAAAATTATCCGTGAGCTGTCTAAAAATCTGCGCGGGCTGATTGTCGCGGAATTGAACTTCGGTCAACTCGTCAACGAAGTCGAACGCGCCGTTGCCGGAAATTGTCCAGTCAAACTCTGCGCCAAATACGATATGACGATTTTTGAGCCAGAAGAAATTGAGCAATCGATTGATGAATTAGTTGCGGAGGTGAACGGGCAATGATTGAGCGCAGTTACGAAAAATTTTTCAGACAAAATCGCCTGCCGCATTTATGGTGTCCTGGTTGCGGCAATGGTATCGTTATGAAGGCGATTGTTCAGGCGATTGAAAAAAATCCCGCCTTCACGCAGGATAATACAGTTATCGTCAGCGGAATTGGTTGCAGTTCGCGTGCTTCGGGCTACATGGATTTTGACACGCTCCACACCGCGCACGGTCGCGCAATTCCCTTTGCAACGGGCGTTAAGCTTGCGCGACCCGAACTCAACGTTATAGTTATCACAGGCGACGGCGATTGCACCGCGATTGGCGGCAATCATTTTATTCACGGCTGCCGCCGCAACGTCGATTTGACGGTTATTCTTTTCAACAACAATATCTACGGTATGACGGGCGGTCAAGCCTCGCCAATGACGCCGCTTGGCAAAAAGGCGACGACTGCGCCTTATGGTAGCGTCGACAGACCTTTTGACGCTTGCAAACTCGCTGAGGCGGCAGGCGCAACTTATGTTGCTAGGTCGACGGCTTTTCACGTTCAACACCTCGTCAAAACGATTGAAGACGGGCTGAATAACAAAGGCTTTTCATTTATAGAAGCTTTGGTTCAATGCCCGACGGCTTACGGCAGAAGAAATAAAATGGGCGACCCCGCAAAAATGATGGCGTGGATGCGCGATAATGCCGTTATGAAAACTGCTTGGGATAAGCTCCCCGACGATAAAAAAGTTGGCGACAAATTTCCGATAGGATTATTCTACAAGGCTGAATCAGTCGACTATGACACGGCTTATCAAAAAGTTATTGACGCGGCGGGAGGTGGCGCAAAATGAGGCAACGTGACGTTGCATCCAGCGGACGCGATTTACCGCCCGATAATTTCAACATTATCGCCGCGTTCGTACGCTCCATTGCACTTCGCTAGTTTCGCTTAATACATTTTTGAGAGGTTTTTGATATGAGAAAACAACTTAGATTATCGGGTTCCGGCGGGCAAGGCGTCATAACTGCGGCGATTATCTTCGCTGAAGCGGCAGTCGCTGAAGGCAAAAACGCTGTTCAATCGCAAAGCTACGGTCCGGAAGCTCGCGGCGGCGCGTCAAAGTCTGAAGTCATTATCGACGACGAAAAAATTTATCACCCGCACGTTAAAACGCCCGATTACGTTTTAGCAATGACGCAGAAAGCTGCCGATAAATATTTCCATGACCTTAATCCCGACGGCGTTTTGATTCTCGACGATGATTTAGTTCCGCAATCTCCCGACTTCAAAAATATTATTCGCGTGCCGATAACCAAACTTGCAATCGAAAAACTCGGCAGGGCATTATTTGCAAATATCGTCGCGCTGGGCGTTTTAGTCAAAGTCACAAAGCTCGTTGACTTCGATACAATTAAAAAATCCGTAGCGCATAGAGTACCGCCCCATACCGTCGAACAAAATATGACGGCGTTGCAACTCGGTTTTGACGCAGTGTAAAAATTTTTCTTAGTAATAAAGTCCCTTGCAACAGTAGCGGGAAACTCAAACTGTAGACCAAAAGCACCTTTCAAGTAAAATAGGCTTGGGAGGTGCTTTTCAATGTACAGGAAAAAATCGAGAAATACAGGTAGAGAAAAATCAGCTTAGAAGCTCTGGTGCCGCAAAATCACATATTGCGAGCGATTGATAAGGCAATAGATTTCAGCTTTATCTACGAGGAAGTAGAAAGACTCTACAGCGACAAGGGCCGACCAGATATTGACACTGTCAGCCTTTTCAAAATTGTTTTTATTCAATACTTGTTTTCCATTCGCTCAATGTGCCAGACGATAAGGGAAATAAAAGTGAACGTGGCATATCGTTGGTTCATCGGCTATACGTTGACAGAACCGGTACCTCATTTTTCTATATCGAAATTCAAAAAAGTCCCTGCCGAGAAAGTTGCACCTTGAGTAAAAATAAGACCAAAGTAGTTGTCCGCCATGTTTGTGCAAAGTATTTGAAAGAAGCAGAGCACTTGCGCCACGCTCCTCTAATTCACGATACTTATAAAAAGCGCAGACAATAGAGCGAGTTTTTGCTGAGGCTAAGGAGCGACACTGCCTGCGCTACACTTCTTTATTATTGAAGGAAATCAATTTAAATAGTCAAGCTAAGTGCAACATAGTAAAAAAGTATACTTCTGCAAATGTTCTATTACCCGAACATTTTCACGGACGGTGATTGAGTTGGTCAACGACTTTTTGTAAGTCATCGTTGTTAAGGCTGTTGAAGTCGTAGCCCTTAGAGGTTGTTGGTAAATTAAGAACAGGTGTTCATAAAAATTGAAAAATGATGTAGTAGGTGTATTATGAGAAAACGCAAATGGGATAAACGGGTTTACCGCACGATTTTCCACCGGTTTTTACTGTGCTCGGCTCAGCGGTCTTTGGGACAAAATTCTCGAACACCTCGTCAAGCTTACTCAGCAAAAATTGGGCTTGAGCGAAGAACTGACTCAAGCCTTAATCGACTCTCAAAGCGTAAAAACGACCGGTACCGTTGAGAAAAGGGCTTTAAGCGAATTTGCTCGCTACTATAAGCTTTATCCGCAAGAAATTTTTTAGCCGAGAGCTTTATGCCTTTGAGAAGAGCAAAAGCGGGTTCTGAGTCGTGATTCGGGGATTAAGCGACGGGCGTGGGGGCTTCAAACACGAATTTTATTTTGTTCCATTGAGCGTCGGTTAATTCTTTACGATAAAATGAATTTGACATAAGCAATACCTACTTTCAAATTCATTTTATCATTGTTTGTGTTTTTTCTTTACATGAATTTACCAACAATCCCTAAAAGTAATCTTGACAATAGAAGTGATTAATATTATCATTACGGCGGCTTAAGGATAAATGAGAAGCTAAATCATTTGAGGAAACACGGCAACTCTATTGAACAGCTTTCTAAAAATCCAGAGGTCAATAGTAAGGAGGCTTTCAAAATGAAGAAATCAGTAGTAGCAGCATTGACAGCAGCATTTGTCGTCGGGGTAAGCTCAACAACATTTGCGGCGGCGAATCCTTTTAGCGACGTACCGGCAGGGCATTGGGCTTATCAGTCCGTAGCGAAATTGGCGGCGGCTGGCGTTGTCGAAGGTTACGGCGACGGCACCTATCGCGGCGACAGAAATATCACCCGTTACGAAATGGCGCAAATGGTCGCTAAGGCTATGGCGAAAAATCCGGAAGGCGCAACTAAGGCTGAACTCGATCGCCTTGCCGCTGAATTCCGCGACGAACTCGACGCTTTAGGCGTGCGCGTTGCCGAACTCGAAAAATATGCTGACAAAGTCGTTTGGAACGGGAAAATTGAATACACCTACGAAAACACCCGCACCGACCCCGCTAAGACCGGACATAAGCATAAGGAAACCGCTAACGGCTACATTTTCCGTTTCGAGCCGAAAGCCGAAGTCAACGACCACTGGACAGTTAATGCCCGTATTGACGCTGAAGGCGACATGAAAAAAGACGAGACAACTAATTTCAATCTTGTACGCGCTTGGGCTGAAGGCGATTACGGCAAGCTCAATCTCAAAGTCGGTAAGTTTGAATTCTATCCCGAAGGCGAATTTGGATTGCTTTGGGATTCTGAAATTTCCGGCGCGTCAGTGGAATACGGTAGCAAATGGAAATTTAATGTTACTGGCGGTCGTCTTGCAGATGATAAAGTCGGCGGCGGTGTTTGGGGCGAAAATGCTTCCGAAAGCGACCCTTCGACGGTTGTCGGCGTCAGGGTTGATTATAACCAGGGCGACAAGGGCTTTTTCGGCGGCTTAGGTTGGTATTCCCTTAAGGACGACGACTTCAAAAATGCTGTTGCTGAAACTGACGAGGGCGAAGAAGTCACCATTCCAAATTACTCTTACAGCAAAAACGGAAAGACCGATAAAGCAAACATTTGGACAGTCAATCTTGGCTACAAATTTACCGAACTTTTGACGTTGCAAGGCGCATACGCTCAGAACACCAAAGCCGATTACGAAGATAAAGCTTGGCAGGCTGAACTTTGCTACGGCGACTATGATGACGCTTCAGAGAAAGGGCAATGGAACGTTTTCGCAGGCTATCGCAAGCACGGCACGAACGTTTCTTTCTTGCCTACGGAAGAAGATGCACTGCGCGGGACTCGCGGCTTTGTAGCGGGTGCGTCTTGGGCACCGTTTAAGAATATCGGCTTCATTGCTAAATATTTCAAAGGCAAATACATTACGGCTGCCAATGGCGGTCACGGCAAAGCGGATCATATTTTCGGGCGTGTCGAATTCTTCTTCTAAGCCATAAATAATAAAATTTATTTTCCCGTCAATGTGGCGGGATTTTTTGTTTGACACTTGCAAGGAAAGATTATAAAATTTCTCGCTAAGGAGTGATTGATATGAACAGTTTGCAAAAGTTTATCAGAATCGGCGACGACCGCATAAACGTAGAAGAAATTATCAGCTACGGAATCGGCATTGACGAGGACGACGACCGCTATCTTTACATCAACACCAAATCGGACGAGGATATTTGGCAGTATTACGAAGAGGACGTTGAGTTTGACCTTGAGGAAAAACTCGGCGAGCTGGATAAACTGTTTTTGATTTATTAAATTGACTTTAAGCCGCGCTAAGTATACAATGCGGTTGAAAAATTTTTGGGAGGTTATCAAATGTCCGTTATTGACGAAATGCTTCAGACAAATGAGAAGTTCCGCGCGAATCTGCCCGAAGAGTACAAAGCCTACGAGCACGAAGACCATCACGATAGCAAGTTGCCCAAAAAACATTTGGCAATCGTCACTTGCATGGATACGCGCCTTGTCAATTTCCTTGAGCCGTGTCTTGGCATTAAGCGCGGCGACGCGAAAATTATTAAGACTGTTGGCAACTGCTTAAACGGCGTTTTCGATACGACGGTTCGCAGTCTGCTTGTCTGCATTTATGAACTTGGCGTGCAGGAAATTGCGATTATCGGTCATCATGAATGCGGCATGGCGAAGACGACTTCAAAGAGCTTGACGACCGGCATGTTGGAACGCGGCATTTCGCCCGACGCAATTAAAATGGTCGAAAAAGAGCTTATCGAGTGGACTGACAGTTTCCAAAAGCCCGAAGAAAACGTTATGAAGGTTGTTAGGGAACTCCGCGCCAATCCGCTTATCCCCAAAGATGTTAAAGTTCATGGGCTTATGTTCCACCCCAGAAGCGGCAAACTCGAATTGCTTGATAAGGAAGATTAATTTTCAGAAAATAAATTTTTGAGGCGTCGTCAAGAATTTTGGCGGCGTCCTTTTGTTAGGGAAGTTATGCTTTGAACATTTTCTTACTTTTAGCAATCGCGCTGTTGATAATAATAGTGCTATTGCGATTCAAAATTCAAATCGGCGTATGCATGCTGGCGAGCGGAATTTTTATCTGGCTAATGCGTTCAGCAAGCCCGATTTCCTTAGCGCAAGCGTTTTACGAAACGTTCACACTGTCGCGCACCTACGATATAATTTTCGCGCTGTATTTCGTAATGTGTCTGGAAATTGAATTGTGCTTGAGTGGCGCGTTGACTGATATGGTAAAATCATTGCTGCGAACTTTTTCCAATGTGAAAATTTTACTTGCGGCAATGCCGGCGTTTTTAGGACTTTTGCCGAGCGTGGGCGGAGCGAGATTTTCCGCGCCGATTGTCGAGGAGCTAAGCGAAAAAATAAATTTGTCGCCCGAACATAAAGCCGCGATAAATTTTTGGTTCCGGCACTTGTTCGAGTTTTCAAGCCCGATAATACCAGGAATGATAATGGCTTGTTCGATAGCGGGCGTGACGTTCGGCGAATTCATAAGCCATTTATGTTGGGTGACGGTTTTAGCAATCGTGGTCGGCTGGCTGATTCTGATTCGTCCGATAAAACTTCCCTCCGCGCAGAAAATTTCGGAGACAGCGGCGGAAATTCGTCACGAGCGCAACGGATTATTGCTTGCGCTGTTGCCAGTTGCGGCGGTGTTTATGGTCGTCGTGTTTTTCAAGCTCAATGCGTCGGTTGCAACGGGCGCGGTTGTGGTTGTGTGGGTATTCGTATTGGCGGCGGTCGGACGGCGCGTCGGAGTCGGGAAAATTTTCTTAGGCGCGTTTGATTGGAAAATGACGCTTAACATTTGTTGCATTTTATATTTTATTCAAGTGCTAAGCGTGACAGAAGTTTTAGGAGAAATCGTCGCGGCGTTTCAGGCGTCGCCGTTGCCAGTGCCGGTAATAATCGCGTGTGTGTCGCTGATAATCGGTATATTGACGGGCATGAGTCAAGGGCACGTCGCGATAGTTATGCCGATAGTTGCGGCAATGGGCACGGGCGATTTAAACTTAGCGGGCGTGGCAATGGCATTCGGCGTAGCGGGGCAAATGTTGACGCCAACGCATGTCTGCTTAATCGTGACGGTTGATTATTTCAAAGCGGACTTGCTAAAAACTTTGAAACCGGTTTTGTTAGGAGAAATTTTGTTGCTGACGGTGTTTAGCGTTTATACTTATTTAACGTGGTGATGAAATGGCTGATAAAAAATTTTACGGCGCGGCGCAGGACGTGCGCGTTAAACTAAATGACTTGATACTTTCGGGCAAGCCTCCACTTGAAATTGTTTTAGAGCTAGCGAAATTTTTAGGCGAAATTTCCGGCGAAGATTCATATTATCAAACGGCGCGTGAACAAATTTTGGCGACTTATGGCTTAGTACTCAAGGACAAATTCATTTTGGAGGACGAACTCGCCGAAGTTAGAGCGCGGCTTGAAAAAATTTCGGCGGCGTATGAAAGCTCCGACTTCACGGAGGAAGAACATATCCGCATTGGCTACGCGCTTGAAGCCCACAAAAAAGAAATTGAACGGCTAGAGCGGCTGAAGGATTCATGATTCAAGACGTTTTAACCATTATGTGGCGCGATTGGATAGTTTTGCGGCGGCGGCTGAAAAAGTTTATCTTGTCGCGGCTCGTGACGCCCATTTTATATTTGGTCGCCTTTGGTTGGGGTTTAGGCAAAAATATCAATTTGGCGTCGGGCAGTTATCTTGATTTTCTAGTTCCTGGAATAATCGCGCTAAATACAATGAACGTCAGCTACATGAGCGTTACGACGGTGCACGCCGAGCGCGTCTATCATAAAAGCCTTGAGGAATATTTAAGCGCACCGATTGAACCTGCCGCCTTTGTTATCGGGAAAATTTTATCGGCAGTTGTGCGGGCTTTAATCTCGACGGCATTAATTTTGGGCGTCGCAGTAATTTTCGGCGCAAGTTTGAACTTTTTCGCGAACCCGATAAATTTTTTAGGCGTCGTCGTGCTGAACTCGATAATCTTTGCGAGCGTCTGTTTCTGCGCGGCGTTGAAAGTCCAAACCTACGAAGAACTAGCGCAAGTCAACACGTATCTTTTAATGCCGATGAGCTTTTTATGCGGAACGTTTTTCAGCACAGCGGAATTGCCGCCGGTGGTGCGCTTCGTGATAGAAATTTTGCCCCTGACGCATACGAGCCAACTTTTGCGCGACGGATTCAACCTGCCGTCGATTTTAATTTTAGCGGGCTACGCAATTTGCTTGCTGTGGCTCGCGACGAAAATGTTTAAGCGGTTATCAACATGAAACATAATCAATCTAAACTCTGCACGACGCAGATAGAAAATTTTTCGGTCAAAGTCGGCGAGCTGACGATTTTTGACGAAGTAAACTTTACGATTCATTGCGGCGAGCTAACTGCCTTAATTGGTCCCAACGGCGCAGGAAAATCTACGCTGTTAAAATCAATCTTAGGCGAAGTCAAGCATTCGGGCAAGCTGAATTACTTCGACGCTAAAGGCGAACATCTTCGACCAGTTATCGGCTATGTTCCGCAAACGTTGAAATTCGACGCGACAAGCCCGACGACCGTTTTAGATTTATTTATGGCGTGCTTGACATGGCGACCGGTTTGGCTTTGCAGTTCCAAATTCATTCGCGGGCGCGTGATAAAAAATCTTCGGCGCGTCAAGGCAGAACATTTAATCGACCGGCGATTAGGCGCGTTATCGGGCGGCGAGTTGCAACGGATTTTATTAGCACTTGCGCTTGACCCGCTCCCCGACCTGCTACTTTTGGACGAACCGATTAGCGGCGTGGACAAAGTCGGCATGAGAATTTTTTATGAACTGGTCGCCAATTTAAAAGCCGCTGAGGATATGGCAATCCTTTTAATTTCGCATGATTTAGAAATGATTGAACGATTCGCCGACAAAGTTATTTTGCTAAACAAGCGCGTTTTGAAAATTGGCACGGCGCAGGAAGTTTTCCAATCGGACGAAATGCGCGAAGTCTTCCGGACAAAAAAATAATCCCCGTGTAAAATCTACACGAGGATTTTTTTCTGTCACTTATTCGGGGCGACGCCATTTACCGAGCCGCGAGCAATTTCAATCTCAACATTGTCCGCGATTTTCAAAATTACAATGTCATCGCTAAGACTAATAATCGTTCCGTAAATGCCGCCGATTGTTATAACGCGACTGCCGACTTTCAAACTGCCGAGCATTTCTTCGCGTTCTTTCTGCGCCTTTTTCTGTGGGCGATAGAGCAGAAAGTAGAAAATCAAAAGCATTATCGCTATCGGCATAAAATTTGCTAAGGTCGCCGCCATTTCATTTTCCATTAAAGTTTTTCCTCCTCAAAAAATCTTAGGCGCGGCGATTTCTTCCGAATGTCGAAAGATACGACGCGTCAACTGTTCTGTCGCTTTTAAAGCGACCTTCCTTCGTAAGCCGTAAAAAATCTTTCTCTAAACTCCGAGAACTTATCAGACAAAATCGCCTCGCGCATGTTCGCCATAAACCTTTGCAAATAGCGCAAATTGTGAAGCGCAAGCAGTCGCAATCCGAAAATTTCATCTGCGCGGATAAGGTGCCGAATATAAGCGCGAGTAAATTTATTTCTGCAGGCGTAGCAATCGCAATGCGTTTCGAGCGGCGAAAAATCTTCGATGAACTCGGAATTTTTCATGACGAGCCGCCCGCGTGGCGAAGTTTGCGGTGATACCATTGCCATGCCGTTTCGAGCGACGCGGGTCGGGAAGACGCAATCGAACATATCGACGCCGCGCAGGACGCCTTCAATTAAATGGTCAGGCGTGCCGACGCCCATTAGATATCGCGCTTTATTTTCGGGCAAATGTTTAGTCGAAGCCGCAAGCATTTTATACATAAGCTCGCGCGGCTCCCCGACGCTTAGCCCGCCGATAGCACAGCCGGCGAAATCCATTGCGCCTATAACTTTTGAACTTTCTTCGCGCAAATCTTCATACATGCCGCCCTGAACAATTCCGAAAATTCCTTGCTTAGGATTAGTCGCCGCCACTAAACTCCGCTCCGCCCAACGGTGCGTCCGTTCGGTCGAAGTTTTAGCGTAGTCGTAATCGGCGGGATATGGAATGCATTCATCAAACGCCATAGCAATATCGGAGCCGAGCGCGGCTTGCGTCGCTATCGAGACTTCGGGCGAAAGAAATTTTTCCGAGCCGTCAATGTGCGAACGAAATTTAACTCCGTCTTCAGTTATCTTGCGCAGTTCGCCCAAGCTGAAAACTTGAAAGCCGCCGCTGTCCGTCAAAATGCCGTGCGTCCAATTCATGAACTTATGAAGCCCGCCCGCCTTCTTGATGAGTTCCGCGCCTGGTCGCAAGAATAAATGATAGGTATTCGCTAAGATGACGCCCGCGCCTAAATTTTGTACTTCGTGCGGCGAAAGTGTTTTGACTGTTGCTTGAGTTCCGACCGGCATAAATATCGGTGTTAAAAAACTCCCGTGCGGTGTGTGCAAAATACCTGCGCGGGCACCGGTTGCCGCGTCTTTATGGATAAGTTCAAAATTTATTACTGCCATTAAAACGGCTCCTTATTCTTCCAAAGCATCCCGCCTTAAATTTCAGTCCGTTAAATTCTATTCGTGATAAACATTGCGTCGCCGAAGGAAAAGAATCTGTAACGCTCCTTGACTGCTTCGCGATAGGCTTGCAGGATAAATTCCCGCCCCGCGAACGCGCTAACCAACATTAACAGCGTCGATTTAGGCAAGTGGAAATTTGTAATCAGCGCGTCGACGATTTTAAATTTGTAGCTAGGATAAATAAAAATTTTCGTCGAGTTGCTCCCGACCGCTACGGAATTTCTATCGATTGCTGCCGCCTCCAAAGTCCTAATCGAAGTCGTGCCGACCGCGATAACTCTTCCGCCGCGTTTTTTCGTTTCGTGAATCAAATCGGCAGTTTCTTGCGGTATCGAAAAAAATTCCTCGTGCATGTTATGCGCTTCGATATTTTCGACTTGCACGGGGCGAAAGGTTCCAAGCCCGACATGCAAAGTTACAAAGCCGAGATTGACGCCGAAATTTTTAAGCTCGTGCATTTGCGTTGTCGTGAAATGAAGTCCGGCAGTCGGCGCAGCAGCTGAGCCTCTCTCGCGATTGTAGACCGTTTGATAGCGTTCAGCGTCGGCAAGTTTTTCATGAATATATGGTGGCAAGGGCGTTTCGCCGAGCCTGTCTAAAATTTCCTCGAATATTCCGTTGAATTTAAATTTCACAATGCGCCCGCCAAAATCGGTACGTCCAATGACTTCGCAACTTAATTCTTTTCCGAAGAAAATTTCTGCGCCCTCCGCTATTTTCCTGCCTGGTTTAGCTAAAGTTTCCCAAGTCGTCGCGTCAAGTCGCCGGAGCAAAAAAATTTCGACGCGAGCTCCCGTTGACTTGCGTCCGATTAGCCGCGCCGGTATAACTCGCGTGTCGTTGAAAATCAGCGTATCGCCCGCCGTTAAAAACTTTTGCAGGTCGTAGAAATGTTCATGCCTGATTTTTTGCCGCGCAGTGTCAAGCACCATTAGCCTTGAAAAATTTCGCGGTTCAATCGGTCGTTGCGCGATTAATTCTTCGGGCAATTCGTAATCAAATTCGCTTAGTAGCATTTTTTCTCCCCAAATATTTTATCTCCAGTTGCTCAAGCCTGCCGTCCATGCGCAATTCCGCCAAAACAAAATTCACATAGTTTAAAAATTCTTGGTCGCCCTTCTCAAGCAAAATTCCGCAAGAATGGCGCGTGCCCTCAAACGGTTTATCGACGAGCGGCGCGGCAAGTCGCGGTTCGCGCTTAACCCAACTGACCGCCTCGACGGTTTCAGTTATCATAATGTCGGCTTTACCTTCGGCAATTTGAATCGGAATATCGGCGTTTTCTTCGTGGACAATAAGTTTTGCGTTAGGCAAATTAGCGCGGGCAAATTTTTCGTTCGTGCCGCCGGGATTAATCATAATGCGGACGTCGGGTTTGTTTAGGTCGGCGACGCTTTTAAATTTTTTCGCGTCCGATTTGCGACAGAGAATAGTTTTGCCGAAAAGCCCTTCGCCATAAGCATCGCTCATCGCCATAGACTTCGCCCGCGCAAAATTTCTCGAAATGCCGCAAAGCGCAATGTCAAATTTCCCCGCTTGCATATCGGCTGAAAGCGTCGGCCACGTCGTCGGCACATATTCAATCGCGACGCCAAGAGAATCCGCGATAATTTTGGAAAGTTCCGCGTCAATGCCTTCGTATTCGCCGGTTTTGGGATTTAAATACGACATTGGAATATAATCGCCCGTCGTGCCGATTCGGATTGTGCCCCGCGCCGCAATGTCTTCCAAATGCCCCGCCTCAACTTTGCTGAACGAAATCATCAGTAGCACGGCGGCAATCATCAAACAAAATCTTTTCATGTTGGCAACTCCTTAATAAAGCTTTTTGAGTTTGGAGTCTTGATAATAGTGCTCCAGAATTTTTTTATAAGACCAGCCGTCCAGAGCGTAAGAGCGTGCGCCTTTCTGACTCATGCCGACGCCGTGCCCGCTACCGTAGCCCGTGAAAATTACGTTGTCGCCGTCAATCTTTATGTCGAAAAGCGTACTCGGCAAAGAAAATTTCCGGCGCAGTTCAATGCCGCTAAGCTTTACGGTTTTTTTACTGCCGATAATCTGCGCGGAATCGACACGCCCCGAAGACGTTCTATCTTTAGCCCCCTTGCCAATTTTCAGCTCGCTAAGCTCAATTTTCTTTAGCACGCCGAAATTATCGCCAAAGCGCGACGAAAAATCTTTCAAGCTAACTTTAACCGTCCACGAATCGACCGGCTTGAAAACTTCCTTGACCGCCACAAGATACGGCATAACGCGCCCCCAAACGTCACTGGCATTTTCAGTCACGCCGCCCGAATCCGCATGAAAACTCGTCTCGATAAGTTTATCTTTATGAGTCAGAATTTCGCCGAAAGTTTCCTTAACCGCCTTGTCAGTCGTCTCGAAAATTTTAGTCCCGACGTAAACTTGACAGTGCGTTTTGTCGCATAAGTCGAAGCCTTCTTTCTTGTGTTTGTCGCGATTTTTCAGCGCGAACGAACGCGCCGCCACTGCTTGCGCCTTCAATGCCTCTGCAGGGTACGACGGCGACATTTCCTCCGGCAAAACCCCGCGCAGATATTCTTCTATCGGCACGAGATTTATCACCGTGAATTTTTTATCGGCTACATTTAATCGCACGCCGCCGAAATATTCCCGCTCGCCAATCGTCGCTCGTAAGTCTTTCAGCTGAATTTTTTCGGGGCGAATATCAACCGACGCCGCTTTGAGTTCCTTAGCTTTGACGGTGATTTTTTTATTGGCGGGAAGTTTCTTTAAAGTTTTTTTCGACTTCGCGTCAATCATAATGCACGGCGCGGAAACTTGCAAGGAAATTTCTTCGACGCCGCTTAAAAGTCCAATGCGCAATTCCGGCGACCAACCTGCCGCCTCTGCACGCCCCATTAGCAGGAAAAATACCAATACCAAAATTTTTTTCATGTCAATCCCCATTCTTTGGAACAAAAATTTTGCAACGGATAACGTTGTAGCCCTTAACGCGCTCGCTCTCGTAAATCACGCGGAAATTTTTATCGCGGCTCAACTGTTCGTACAGAAAATAATCTTCGCTATCGGTGATTATGTGCGTGAAGTTGTAGCGGGCGAAAAAATCTGCGTAATAAATTTTGCCCTTTCGCAAGTCCAGATACTCCTCCAAAATATTTTTCCGACCGTTATTGGCGGGAAGGAAAACTTCCGAGCGCGAATCAATATAATATTTAATGCCGAACATGCCCGCAAGCCCGCCGTAACCTTGATTGACGTACAGCGAAATATTTTCAGGGCGTTCGCTCCTTAAAAGAAATTTTATCGCGTTAGTATAAGTTTCGTCGTCTTCGCGTTTGTCCAGTTCAAAGGTCGTAGAAAAAATCCCGCCGATTATCAGCGCGACTATCAAAAACGATAAATTTTTGCGCGGAAGTATTTCGGGGTGAAGTATGCGCCCGTTATGCCTTACGACTAGCAAATTATACAGCAGAAAAATAATCGCGACCATCAATAAAATTTCAACCGGCAAAGAAAGTTTCGCGAACCCGTCTTTTAAAAAATCTACAATCACGGCGGTGTTAATCGTCAGTAGCAGGAAAAATATTAGCGTCATGACGCCGCGATTTTTATATTGTTCGTCGCGCTTGCCGAAAAATTTTTCAAGGCTGAAATCGCGCCATGCATAAGCTAGCGGGAATGTCGCCAGCAAATAATACAGAATCAAATTGCGCCCGTGCATTACCGCCATAAACATTATCCCGCCGCTTAGCAAAATATATCGCAACGGAACTTTAAATTTTGTCAGCGCGAAAATTAGCAACGCCGCGCTTAGATAAAAAATTTTCCCGCGCAGATTGTGCGCCGTCGGCGTTTGCATTTCAACAACGCCGCTGTTAATCGAGTCAATGCCGTATGAGTGCAAAACATAAGTCATTGCGTCCAGTCCGTAAGGATTTATCAGCCCGCATAAAAATACCGCCGCCATCGCCGCCGCTAAAATCTTCACGTGGCGAATACTTTTCACAAAGAAAAATGGCAAGCTAACTACGAACGCCATTAGCCACATCGCCGCATGAAAATTTATCAGCAGAATCGATAGGAACGGCAACGGCAATAGGAATTTAAAATCTTGCGTGCGCGTGAATTTCTCCAGTAAAAATACTTCGCCCAAAAACAATAAAGCCGAAATGATATGCGGGCGCGGGACAATCGCCGGCACGAGTAGCAAACTCACTGCAAAGCCTAATGCCAGCGACAAAATTTTATTCCCGCCGCTCACGAATAAACATAGCCGCCAGTAAATCACAACCAAAATTATTCCAATAACGCAATCCAATAGCCGTATTCCGTCGACGCCGAAAAGTTTATACGCCTCCCAAAAAAAAATCCCGCTCAGCCATTGTTGCGTGACAAGCTTTAAATTTTCATGAATCGTGAACGGGTCGACGTGCGGAAATCCGTTTTCCAAAACGTGGCGTCCAATGTTCATGACAAAATACGTGTCCGCCTTTTCCACCAATGTAAATGTCAGCGTAAAAAAGGCAACGGCAACCGATAAGAAAATTATTTGAACGAGTGGAAGAAATTTATTCATTGCCTTTGCCCTCATGATAATTCTTTTCCGCGTTGATTCGCCAAATGTCCGCCTTAGGGAATTTGCCCGCAATCGCGCAGACAGCCGCAATCGCCGTCAACATGCTGTGGTCCATATTGTTATAGCGGTGTTGACCGTTGCGCCCAATGCAGTAGAGATTTTCAATCGCGTCGAGCGCGTCGCGCAGTTCGGAAATATTTTTGTAGGTATCGAAGTACGCGGGATAAGCTTTCGGAACTTTAATTTGCGTGCCTGCGCGAACGGACGCTTTGTCAATAATTCCAATCGAAGCAAGTTCTTCCGCCGCAAAATTTATAAAGGCGTCCTTATCCATTTGCCAAAGTTCGTCGCCCTCGTCGCAAAAATATTCCAGTCCAAGCCAAACAGAGTTTTGCGGGTCGGCAACCATATACGGCGACCAGTTGTTGAAAATCTGCAGGCGACCGAGTTTTACTGACGGCTCTTGAATATAAATCCAGCAATCGGGGACAATGTCGCCGAGTGTTTTTATTTTGGTGTGATTTTTAATCTGCAACTTGTCGACGAGAAGCCCAACCGTTATGAAGTCGCGATAGAGCAAGCCGCGAGCAATTTGGAGTTGACGAAGATTTAAGCCGTCGTCGAGCGCGTCAGCAAGTTCAGCAAGCGGCATACTCGACAGAAAATAATTCGCGGGAAAAGTCAGAAGTCCAGCGGCAGTCTCGACTTTGACCGATTTAATTTTATTCTTGTCGACGTGGAAACTTTTAACGGCGGAATTAAGCAGAACTTCGCCACCCATATTTTTTATTTCCGCCGCAAATTTCTCCCAGAGTTGACCGGGTCCGAACTTCGGATAATAAAATCTTTCAATCAACGAAGTTTCGCCCGCGCCGCTTTTTGAGCCGAATGTTTTCTTCACGAAGTCAAGTAAAGTTTTTCCGAGCGAAAGTCCTTTAATTCGTTGCGCTCCCCAATCCGCGCCGATTTCTTGCGGCGTCCTGCCCCAAACTTTAGCTGTATAATCGCGGAAAAAAGTTTCGTAGAGCTTTTGCCCAAAACGATTAATCATGAAGTCTTCAAGCGTATTTTCTTCGCGCTGGTTGAATTTCGCCTTGAGAAAACTTGCGCCGATAGAAAACATTTCGCCCAGTCCGAGATTTTTAATCGTGTCGAAATTGAGTGTGACAGGATACGAAAAAAATTTCCGGCGATAGAAAATCCTGGATACGCGATTGCGATTGAGAAAAACTTCGTCGACCTCTTCGGGATTCGCGCCGCCGTCGACTAAAACTGATTCGCGATTTAAAATTTTATCGTCAAGCGCGGGCGCACCCTGCGCGGGCAGAAATTTTTGCCACAGAGAAAGAATTTCTTCGTCCTTGCTGAAAAATCTGTGCCCGCCAATGTCTATGCGGTTGCCGTTAAAATTCACCGTGCGCGAAAGTCCGCCAACAAAATTTTCCTTCTCAAGGACAATCGGTCTAATGTCGGTATCTTTCAAAAAGTAATAAGCGGCAGTCAGTCCGGCGGAACCTGCGCCGATAATTATTGCGTTTTTCTTATGCAAAAGACTTTTCCTCCGACTTCGGCAGGTAGATTAGAATATTTTGTTCGCCGAGTTGCGCGACACCAAATAAAATTTTATCGCCCGCGTGACAGCCGAAATTTTTAGTCGGCTCGTTCAAAAGTTCTCCCGTCAAAATGTTTTCGTCGACCGACAAGCAACGCACCCATAAAAGTTCGGGCTTATCCTCCGCGCTGAAAAAGTAAACAACAACGTCGTCAGGGTAATGCGGGTGGCGGAAGGCGTCGAGATTTTTAATAAGGCGCGTTTGCTCCTTTGCGGCGTCGGAAATTTTGTCGCTAATCATCTGAACGCGGTCGCGGAAGGCAACGGAATATTCCGCCGTCAAAATTTTCAATTCGGCGTTATCGACTTCGGCGCGTTTAAGCTTGACCGATTTTTTATAGCTAGCCGGAAAAATTTTCAGTCGCCCGCCTAAAATTTTCGCGCCCGCCATAATCTCAAAAATAAAAGTTTCGCCGTCAATATAGCCGTAAGTCAAAAAGCCGTCGAGTTTTTCATCGGGCGGCAAGTCGAACACGTCGCCCAAATTTATTTTCTTGACTAGGCTCGACGAAGTCAGCAAGCAAATTTGCCTGTACATGTCGCGGAAAAATATTTCTTCAACTTTCAAAGCGTTCATCTCCTTTGGAAGGATTTTACCACAATTCGCGATTGCTTGTTGAAAAAATTTTTCTCGTCTGATAAACTGCGCTTATAATCGGCGAACGGAATTAAAACAAGGAGTGAAATACATTTTGTTTACGCACATAACCCAGTCCCCATACGGGACGGTAAAATTGGCGGCTAAAGTTGCTCAGCGCGTGCGCGAAGGTACGGTAATTTGTTTGGAAGGCGGCTTGGGCGCAGGCAAAACTCTTTTTGTCCAGAGCATGGCGCGGACGCTCGGTGTTCAAGGCGAAGTCACAAGCCCGACGTTTAACTTGATGAGCGTTTACGAGGGATTTTGTCCGATTGTCCATTTTGATTTATATCGCTTGCGCAATGAGGACGAATTGGAGGACATTGGCTTTTACGAATACACGGATTTTCCGGAAGGGATTGTTTTTATCGAGTGGGCGGAAAAATTCCCCGAAGCTTTGCCGGAAAATTATGTCGTGATAAAAATTGAACGGATAAAGGATTCGCGGAACATGCGCCGGATTACCTTTGATTGTGTGGGCGAAGAGCACGAAGATTTTATAAAAGAACTTGAAGAATTTGTTACAAAGGACGAATAAAAAACAATTAGGAATGAGGAATTAGGAATTAGGAATTAGGAATGGGAAAATTTATTTTAGGAATAGAAACGGCGACGCGGGCGGCGAGTGTCGCGGTAATTTCTAACGGGAAAATTTTATCGGAAAGCTTGCGCGAATCACCACAAAGTTTTTCGAAAACGTTAATGCCGCAAGTCGAAGAAGTTATAAAAAGTTCAGGCGCGTTTAAAAATCTGGACGCGGTCGCGGTGAGCATAGGTCCAGGTTCATTTACGGGCTTGCGAATAGGATTGGCGACGGCGAAAGCTTTGGCGTATGCGTGGGGGATAAAAATAATCGGCGTGCCGACGTTGCAAGCGTTGGCTTATAATTTTCCGGCGGTGAAAGTTTTGCCGATGATAGACGCGCAAAAAAATCGGGCGTATTGTCAGCTGTTCGAGAAAAATTTGCCGCTATCGAAATTGGAAGTCCGACCGGTAGACGAAGTGATTTCAGAGGCGGGACAACTTGACGGCGAAATTTTTTTATGCGGGGACGTTTTACACAAAATAAAAATCCCGTTGCCGCCGAACGTGAAACTTGCGCCGCCACATTTGAAAATGCCGCGAGCGTCGAGCGTAGCAATCTGCGCGGAAAATTTAGGCAAAGTTGATAACGTCATGAATTTGGAGCCGCTTTACATACGCCGAGCGGAGGCGGAAGTATTATGGGAGAAAAGACACGGCTTAACGTCCGGAAGTTGACAACCGATGATGCGGAGATTGCCGCCGAATTAGATTTTAAATGTTTTGGCGCAAGAGACGCTTGTAGCCGCGAATATTTTTTCAGAGTGGCGCAGGACGAACGGCAGGAATTTTTAGTTGTGGAACGTGACGGGAAAATAATTGCCTGCGCGGGAGTCGAAATTGATAATGACACGGCGGAGATTGAAAGCATAGCAGTTGCTCCCGAATATCGGCGAATAGGCGTCGCGACAATTCTTCTGTCAAAACTTTTGGACACAATCACGAAGTGCGGCGCAACTTTTATTGTTTTGGAAGTGCGACCGAGCAACAAGGCGGCGATTGAACTTTACAAGAAATTTGGCTTTCAGATTGTCGAGCGGGAGAAAAATTATTACTGGAACGAGGACGCCTGGATAATGGCGAAAGATTTTTCATGATTACTTTTAGACGAATGACGCACGACGACGCGGACGCAGTCGCTGACCTTGAATTGAAATGCTTTGCAATGCCTTGGAGCCGCGCAGATTTTTTCCGCGAAGTCAAAAACGAATTGGCGGAATATGTCATCGGCGAGCTGGATAAAAAAATCGTAGCGTATGCGGGCGCGTGGGTATCGTTCGAGCAAGCGGAAGTTATGCACGTCGCCGTTGAGCCGGAACTACGCGGGCAAGGTATCGGAACGCTTTTATTCGGTGAACTGATTAAGGCTGTCAAAGAACGCGGCGCGAAGTCGATAACATTGGAAGTCAGACCGAGCAATATTGCGGCGATTAAACTTTATGAAAACTTCGGACTAAAAAGCGTCGGGCGGCGGAAAAATTATTATCGCGACAACGACGAAGACGCGCTGATTATGTGGAACACTAAACTTTAAGAGGGCAATTTTTATGCAGATAAAAGGGACGCTGATGCTATTAGGCGCGGCGTTTTTTTGGGGTACGACATTTGTTGCGCAACTTGAAGGCATGGACGGGCTTGGTCCCTTATCCTACGCGGCGGCAAGATATTTAACGGGCTTTTTATCCCTGCTTGCAATTTTAATTTACACGCGCAAAAGTCGGGCTAAAGAACGACGGCAAAAAAATTATCAGCGCGGCTTCCTAATCGGACTGCTAATCGGCGTCGTGTTGTTCGTCGCAAGCTCAATGCAACAAATCGCCTTACAATATTCGACGGCGGGCAAAGCGGCGTTCATTACGTGCCTTTATATAGTCTTCGTACCGCTCGGCGCGAAATTCTTAGGCAAAATCATTCGGCAGGAAAATTGGATAGGCGCAGGGCTTGCGATAGTCGGCTTGTACCTTTTGGCAATCGGCGAAGGCTTTTCAATCCAACTAGGCGACGCAATACTTTTTGTCAGCGCATTTATCTGGACGGCGCAAATTTTATTAGTAGACCGATTCGCTAACAAAGTCGACCTAATCGAACTTTCAACCGCGCAGGTTTTTATCGTAATGATTTTTAGTTTCGTGGTAATGTTTGCGCTTGAAACTCCGAGCTTGTCGGCAATGCTAAGCGCATGGTTCGCGATATTTTATGGCGGCGTCATGAGCGCGGGCGTTGCATTCACACTGCAACTTTACGGGCAACGATACGCCGAACCAGCAACAGCGGCAATCCTAATGAGTTTTGAGGCAATTTTTGGAGCATTAGCGGGTTGGTTCTTCCTAAATGAAGTGATGACTTCGCGAGAAATTTTCGGTTGCGTGTTAATGTTATTGGGAATGTTGGCGACGCAATGGACACTTATTAAAAGCAGTTAGGAGTTAGGAGTTATGAGTTGGTTACTTTCTAAAAGTAACTCGCTTTGAAGGAAATTAAATTTGTGTGTCGAAACTAGCGAAATGCAACGTAGCGTACGAACGCGGCGATTGCGTTAAAAATTATCGTAACGTCTGGCGCGTCCGCTGTTTGCTACTTTTTAAAAGTAGGAAAGGAAAGAAAGTTATGGGGGCTAATGATGCGGCAATCCAGGAGGCGTTGAATAAACTTCGCCTTAACAGAGATAAACAAAAGGCGGCTGACAACGCGGCGATTAAAAAAGCCCTTGTCACAATAAAAGTCTTTGGCGTGGGCGGCGGCGGCAATAGTGTCTTGAAACGAATTGCCGAAAGCGATTTTTTGGAAATTGATTTAGTCGCAGTCAATACAGATTCGCACGTGCGCGGCTTTTCTAATTCAGGTAAAATCCGTACAGTGCAAATTGGCGAAACGGTAACTAAAGGACGCGGCACCGGCGGAAGAGTTGAACTCGGCGAACTTGCCGCGAAAAATGATTCCGAACGCCTTAAGGAAATGATGCTCGGCGCAGATATGATTTTTATAACAGCGGGCATGGGCGGTGGAACCGGCACGGGCGCGGCTCCTGTTGTCGCTCGGCTTGCTAAAGAATTAGGCATGTTGACTGTTGGTGTTGTCACGTTGCCATTTAGTTTCGAGGGCAGACGCAAACAACGTATCGCCAATGAAGGCATTGTCCGTATGCAATCGTACATGGACGCGCTGATTATCGTTAAAAATGATAACCTAATGAAGCTCCCCGAAAACAAAGATTTAAATATAGTTACTGCCTTCAACGCGGCGGATTCTGTCCTGCGCCAGGCTATTCGTTGTGTCGCTGAACTGATTCTTACGACCGGCGTTATCAACGTCGACTTTGCCGACATGACAACCATTTTCCGCCAAAGCGAATCAAGCGACGCATTGCTAGGAATTGGGCGCAGTAATATTAGCGCGGTGCAAGCCGTCAAAGAGGCGATTCATAGTCCGCTGATTGATAAATCGTTGAAGGGCGCACGCGGAATTATTTTGAATATAACAGGCGATGAAACGCTCCCTATCCACGACGTGAACGCCGCCGCCAGCTACATTTTCGACCAGACCGAAGACGACGTGAATATTATTTTGGGCACGGTCATTGATAAGAGCATGAACGGCATGATTCAAGCGACGATTATTGCAACGGATTTTGCCGACAGTCTCGCGCTGAAGTCGCCAACGATTGAAGTTCCAAAATCAAGCGTCACGGTGTCGAAAGGCTTTAATCTCGATACGCCTAAGCAGCCGGAGCCGCAAGATAATAAATTCCAAATTCCGTCATTCATTTTCAGACAACGGGACGATAACAAATGAGCGATAGATTTCAGCGTTTGAAACTCCTAATCGGGGAAGAAAATTTCGCAAAGCTAAACGGGTCGACAGTCGCAGTATTCGGAGTGGGCGGGGTCGGCTCGTTTACTGTTGAGGCTCTGGCGCGTTCGGGCGTCGGACATTTAGTTTTAATCGACAAGGACAATATCGACGTGACAAATATTAATCGGCAACTTCACGCGCTAACATCAACGGTCGGCAAGTCGAAAGTCGAAGTTATGCGCGAACGCATTCTTGATATAAATCCTTCCGCGCAGGTCGAAGCGATTCAGAAATTTTTATTGCCGTCCGAACCCGTCGAGGATTTTTTTATTTGCCGATATGATTACGTCGTCGACGCGATTGACAATATCACCGCGAAAATTTTTCTGGTCGAGGAGTGCCAACGGCGCGGGATAAAAATTATTTCAAGCATGGGCGCGGGCAATAAGCTTGACCCGACGCGCTTTAAAGTCGCGGATATTTTTCAAACGACAGTTGACCCCGTCGCAAAAGTTCTGCGCAAGAAATTAAGAGATAAGGAGATTAAGAGATTAAAAGTTGTTTACTCGGACGAAACGCCGCGCCCCGTCAAAGATTTTATCGGCTCTACAGCTTTTGTTCCGTCGGTCGTGGGGCTGATTATTGCCGGCGAAGTCGTCAAGGATTTAATTAGCAAATAATACTTAACTAGCGAAACGCAGTGGAGCGTACGAACGCGGCGATAACGTTAAAATTATTGGGCGGAACAGCGCGTCCACTGTTTGTCAACTTTCTAAAAATTGGAGGCGATAACATGAACAGCGAATTAAAAGCCGCGCTTACTCAAAATTCCCCCGCCGGCACTTGTCAAGCTATTCATTCCGAAACTTGCGGCGATATTATCATTGTCGCAACGGGCATTGTCGGCAATCTTATTTTATATAAAAATTTCTATCCTGCCGCCTATATTCGTCCGGAATCTTCTACCGCTATCCTTAACGACGAAGAACCCTTTCCGCCTAACGGCGACTTCCACGCACTGCAAAAACTCATTAAGCAAACTTTCCACACCGTCATTGAGTGCTACAGCGTTGACGAGCTAATTGAATATGTCGATATGAATCAAGACTTCGGAAAATAAATTTCAGGGCTTATGCTTAGCGGCATAGGCTTTTTTATTTCAGAAAATTTTAATGCGCAAGTGATTGACAAAGATTAGGAAAAAATTTAAACTAAATGCGCGAGTCGAACCCATTATTGAAAGTTTGAAAAGGGGGTTGATAACGAATCGTCTCGACGTCGCGGCTAGCAAGCTAGCGACACCGTTTCACAAACGCCGACGCAGATTGACTTAGAAAAATTTTCAAAGTGCACATTGCCCCCACAATGGCTCGGCGAAAAAATTTTTATGGAAGAACTGCTCGGCATCGAGAAATTAATCATGAAAGGAGAATAAACAATCTATGGATGGAAAACTTTTTTTATACAGTGAAGCTACACCCCCCCCACACCGTGTTTCGAAGTTTTTGCTTTCGACCTTCAGCGTTTCACCGAATGGACGCTGACTCAAGAAGCAGATAACGCAAATAATGCAAAACTTTCAGACGGCACGAACGAATATATCGGAACATTTAACGATATAATCGCAACTGCCGTTGCAGGCGACACTGGTAATAACGAAAAAACTAAACTCGCGAGCGGCGACACCATTAAGCTCGGTGGAGACATTACTTGGAATGGTAATCGACTTCTTTTCAATTCGGGAATAAATTTAACTCTCAATTTAGACGGTCACAAACTTATTAATAATAAAGAAGACGGCGAATGCCCTATCGGAATCGGAACAAGAACAAGTACTTTACAAAATGGTTTAACCATAATAGGATCTGGTGAAATAGAAGCAACTGGAGATCATGTCGGAATCATGTTTTGGGGCACAGGAGATCCCACTAAATTTTCGACACTTATTATCGGTTCAGAAGACGGTACAGACACCATCAAGATTTCAGGGCAATCTTCTGGTATTTCTGGCAATGGCTCTGAAAATCAAGGTGAAGGAACAGACATTACAATTAACAAAGGCGTAACGATTAAAGGCACAGGAAAACACACCAATGATGAGCTTCTTGCAGACCCTAAAAAAGCTTCTTTGGGTATTTATAATCCGCAAGAGGGTATACTTAGAATCAATGGCGGTGATATTTCAGGCGAAACAGGCATTGAAATTCGTTCAGGGCAGTTGATAATTCCTGAAGATTCTACAGCAAAGATCTACAGTACAGCTGAAGTATACGCTGTCAAGCCAAATGGTGACGGCGGAACAACAGCTGGAGCGGGCATTGTTATTGCTCAACACACTACCAAAAAAGAGATAAGCGTCCAAATTAGCGGTGATAATACAAACATTTCAGGTCCAAATGCTCTTACCTTCGCCAATCCTCAAGCTAATACCGGTAAAGAATCGGGCAAAGTCACTGCAACAATCGACGGCGGCACATTTGATTCGACTAAAAAAGATTCCACCAGCACTAAAGAAGGTAACGCCATTTTAGCTGACAGTGCTAATGTTGTTATTACGGTCAATAAAGGCACACTCAACGGTGACGTTACCGTCAACAAAATTAAAGGTAATGAGGAAACCGATACTCAAGAATCGACTGTTGTTGTGGCTGGCGGCACCACTACTGGTAAAGTTCAAGTTGTTCAAACTGATGAAAACGGCAAAGAAACTGAAGAAGAAGGCGACAACAGCCTTAAAGTCATGGGCACCGCCAAAGTTACAAATGCCGCGAGTGCTAAAAAATATGTTGCCGCAGGTTACACGGTTAAAGACGACGGAACGACTGAAGAAAGTCCAGGTAACGGCTGGAAAGGAAGAACAAGCCCGTCAACCACTTATGATTTCGTTGTAGGCACAGCTTCTATCCTTAGTGCGTCGCTTGTAAGTGATCAAAACCTTCTCAAATACGACAGTACTAACAGGCTCATTGGTGTTCCTAGCAAAAATTACGAATGGAAAGATGCTGATTCGGAAAAACTTTATTACTTAGCAACGCACACTACCTCTGGCGGAGCTGTAACGATTTCTCCAGAAGGACGGCAATTAGTGTCTGACGATGAATATAAGCCGGACGTAAGAATCACCGGAACGGGCTTTATCGACAGCAAGATAATTTCGCTCACGACCAGCGACGCGGCTTCACTAGGAATTAAAGTCGACGCGACAGATAATAATCTTGCCTATATTATTGGCGGCGAAGGTAAAGATTCAATCAAGGCTGGCGTAAGAAATACGACGCTAAACGGCGGCGCAAACGATGACACGCTCGAAGGCGGTTCCGGCGACGATTTGTTCATTTACACGGCGGGCAGTGACGTTATCGCCAACTACACGCACGGCACGGATACTGTTAGCTTGAGCGCGGGAACAGCTCCGGTTGACTTTGGTAACGTAAACTTTGACGGTACCAATTTAGCTTTAACTGTGAATGGTGCCGACGCTTTGACTTTCAAGAGCATGACAGACGGTTCTGTTACTAAAGACGGCATTGTTTATAGCTATCAAGGGCACGCCGGCGGCGGTATGAATTATATCGCGATTGATAAGAGCGACGAGAAGCCTGAGCATGGCATATCGCTTGGCTCGGCTTACAACGAAGCACGCTTTAACGGCACGACAGCCGCTCACGAAAATTACGCGACGATTGACGCAAGAAACGTTACCAACGCAATTCGCATAATCGGCAACGACAATCCTAACTACATAGTTGCGGGCACTGGTGGTGGCACGCTTGAAGGCGGCGAAGGCGATGATACACTTTACGGCGGCACGGACGTTGCGTCGAGTTTGACGCTTAACGGCGGCGAAGGCGACGATTCTTTAATCGGTGGCGCGGGCTACAATGTTTTTGTCTACACTGAAGGCTCCGATTCAATCAGCGGCTACAAAGCGGGCAACTTAGTCACCGTAAGAGGTAGTAGCATTGACCTTGAAAATGCTGGATTCTCCTCTAAAGATAATAATATTATGCTTGACTTCGGCGGCACTGACAGTTTAACTTTCGTGAACGGCGGAGCTGTTACAAGCGGCATTTCGGTTCAGAGCGGGCGCAATACTTACGTTTACAAGCAAAATTCAATCGCACGCAACAACGATGCTATAACGCTGACTTCCGAATTTGCTGATTCAATTTTTGGTCCAGATATTTACGATACGGTTAATGCGGTGGCTGTCGGCAAAGCAATTTCGATAGTTGGCAATGACAATAACAACGTCATATTCGGAAGTAGTTTAGGCGGCGGTCTCTTCGGCGGCAAGGGTAACGACAAGCTCGACGTTACCGAAAGAAAAACTGACGAAAGTCCTGCTGAATTTGTCTTCCAATACACCGAAGGCAAAGACACTGTCAGCGGCTTTGTTGCGAGCAACGACAAGTTGGAAATTACAGCGACGCGGATTGGGCAAATTTCTAAGGCAAAATCAAGCAAAGGCGATACCCGCTTAGCGTTTACGTTTGATAAGTCCAACGTTCTCACCTTCACCAACGAAGACGAAGTTAATAGCGTTTCGCTAAATAGTGGCGGTTTCCTCACAAAGGACGGCGTTGTCAGTATTCCTGCTAGCGGCGGCGATAATAGCTTTAAGTTGTTCGAGAGTACAAGAGGCAGAGTTGACCTTACAGAGGCACCGTACGCCGGCAAGGAAATTAAAGAAGTCAACGCAGAAAACGTTAAGAAACAAAGCGTGACATTAGTTGGAGCTTCTGTTGACGGCGGTAGCCAATACACCTTCACGACCAACAAAAAGAAAGACATGTTCGAGTATAACGGCGGCAGTGTCTCGATAAGCGGCTACGAGGCGGGCGTTGACAGACTTGACCTCAACACGGCGGCACTTAGTACTTTCTCTGTTAGTGGCGGAAATGTTTCGCTTACTACGGGGCTTGGAACGGTCGTCCTTGAAGGCATGAAGGAAAAGGAAGTTTTATTGCACCACGCGGAAAGCAAACGCAATTCCTTTACTAAGATGATGTTCAAAGAGACCGGCGTAATTCTCAACAAGGAAAAACGTCCAACAGCGGCGACGGTCTCCGGAAACTATAACGCCTCTGCTGATACGACCGTTAAGAAAATCTTCGTGGCGGACGGGGCAAATAATATCAGCATAACGGCGGGCGATAGGAATAAGACGACGCTTGACGCAAGCGCGGCTAATGGCGTTACTCTCGTCGGCGGCGCGAAAAATGATAAGCTCATCGGTAGCACAAGCACAGTTGCGGGCGCGGGCGATACGTTCATTTATGCAAAAGGCGGCAAGGATATTATCCAAAACTACGGCTCTAACGACCAAATTTCGCTCGGTAGCTTTGCAAATGAAGATAGCATCCTTAGTGCTAAGATTAATGCCGGCAGTCGTTCGATTAAGTTCAAGTTCTCGAATAAAAATGCGCTGACGGTTAAGCCGACGAAAGGTTCAACTTTGGACGGCTCACTTAATATCAGCGGGCTTTCTGGTTATACCTATGCGAAGAACGCGATAGTAAGTTTAGGCAGCGGCGCAAGCGGTGGCAATGCCAGCTTGACGAGCGAATTTAGCGGCTCATACAGGTTGAAGAACAGCGGCGTCAATAACGTTGACGGCTCTCGTGTCGAAAAGAATCTGACATATAGGGGCACGGATGCGGCTGAAACTTTGACGGGCGGCACGAAGAAGACAACGTTCAAAGGCGGCGGCGGTGCTGATAGTTTAGTCGGCGGCTCCGGCAAAGATGTTTTCTTCTACGCAAAGGGCGATAAGGACACGATGACTATCGCTGACTTCGACTTTAACAACGACAAACTTAAAATCGCTAGCGGCACGATAACCAAGATTTCAAACTCGGACGGCAAAATTAAATTCGATATGAACAGCGGCAAGAAAGGTTCCGCTAATATCGGTTCGTTCAAAATCAATAGTTCCGCAACTTATGATTCTACTGGAAGAAAAGATGCTACTTTCGACCCGAACTCAACGCTTATCAAGACGAACAATACCTACTACTGGTTCGCGAAAGAGGCGGGGAAAGACGTTAGCGGCAACAGCTATTCGATTGGCGATTTAATTACAGCTAATAAAAAAGTCTCGAAGTCAGACGCGACGGCGACTGATTACGACATAATTGACTTGGGCTACTCATCCAATTTGGTTAATGCGGGCGTCGCTACTAAGGCTTCTGAAAATTTCACTTTCGGCGGCTCCGACACCAACAAAATTAAAAAGTCAACCTAAGCAACTGACATAACGCAAAAAAACTTTATCTGAACTTTAAGTCTCGACTTCGGTCGGGGCTTTTTCTTTGCAGGATTTATCGCGCCGCCGCCGAATTGTATTTCAATACTTTTTCGGGAGGGATTCAAAGTGGCATTTTATTATCAAGAACCATCTCACACCTTCGGCGAATATCTGCTTGTGCCGGGTTATTCATCCGTTGATTGCATTCCAACTAATGTCGATTTATCTACACCTTTAGTCAAATTCAAACGCGGCGAACTTCCTAGACTTTCTATCAATATTCCTATGACTTCTGCCATTATGCAATCCGTCTCAAATGACACTATGGCTATCGCGCTCGCCAAAGAGGGCGGTCTTTCTTTTATTTTCGGCTCTCAATCCGTCAAGAATCAAGCCGATATGGTCTCCCGCGTCAAAAATTATAAGTCGGGCTTTGTCTCCAGCGATTCAAACCTTAAGCCGACGAATACGCTTAACGAAATGCTTGCCTTGCTCAATCAAACCGGACATTCAACAATGGCTGTCACCGACGACGGCAAGCCGACTGGTAAACTCTTAGGCATTGTCACAAGCCGCGACTACAGAATTTCCCGCATGACCGGCGATGAACTCGTTAAGGACTTCATGACGCCCTTTGAAAAGCTGATTTACGCTGACGCCGATACAACTACTTTGCCTATGGCGAACGATTTAATCTGGGAACACAAATTGAATATGCTCCCGCTCGTCGATAAAAAGCAACGCCTGCGCTATATGGTTTTCCGCAAAGATTATACTGATAACAAAACTAATCCGCTTGAAATTATCGATAAGAAAAAACGCTACGTCGTCGGCGCGGGCATTAATACTCGCGACTACGCCGAACGTGTCCCTGCATTGCTTGAGGCGGGCGCGGACATTCTATGCATTGATTCTTCCGAAGGATTTTCAGAATGGCAGAAAATTACGCTCGAATATATCCACAAAAATTTTGGCGAAGATGTCAAAGTTGGTGCAGGCAATGTCGTCGACGCGGAAGGATTCCGCTTTCTTGCCGACGCGGGCGCAGATTTTATCAAAGTCGGTATAGGCGGCGGCTCAATCTGCATTACTCGCGAAACGAAAGGCATTGGGCGCGGGCAAGCTACTGCGGTTATCGACGTATGCAAGGCTCGCGACGAATATTTCAAGGAAAAGGGCGTGTATATCCCGATTTGCTCCGACGGCGGAATTGTTCATGATTATCATATGACGCTTGCGCTTGCAATGGGCGCAGATTTCCTTATGCTCGGCAGATATTTTTCGCGCTTTGACGAATCCCCGACCGATAAAATTCGCATTAATGGAACTTATTATAAAGAGTATTGGGGCGAAGGTAGCAACCGTGCCCGCAACTGGCAACGTTACGATTTGGGCGGCGACAAGAAACTTTCATTTGAAGAAGGCGTCGATTCTTATGTTCCCTACGCCGGCGCGTTGAAAGATAACGTCGAGAGTACGCTTGCCAAAATTCGCTCGACTATGTGTAATTGCGGCGCGCTCAATCTTGCTGAACTGCGCGACAAAGCTAAAATTACTTTAGTTTCGTCAGTCAGTATCGTCGAGGGCGGCTCGCATGATGTTATTCTCCGCGACCAATTTTCCAGAAACTAGAAAGGATTGATTTTATGGCAGAACAAATTACAGATTTTAAAACTTTTTCGCAGGTGACGGACGCTCGCTGGTATCCGCGCTATCATCTTGCCGCGCCTTTTGGCTGGTGCAACGACCCAAACGGCATGTGCTTTTATAAAGGGCAATATCACTTTTTCTATCAACATTACCCCTACGAGCCGCGCTGGGGTCCAATGCATTGGGGACACGCCGTCAGCGACGATTTAGCCTACTGGAAACATTTGCCGATTGCTTTAAAACCCGATGCGCCTTATGAAACTGGCGGCGGCTGTTTTTCGGGCAGTGCTATCGAAAAGGACGGCAAACTTTATCTCATGTACACAGGGCACCTTAGCGCAACGCCTGAGGAAGAAGCCGCCATTGGTTACGGTCATATCGAATTTCAATGCCTGGCTCATTCGGAAGACGGCATTCACTTTGAAAAGTCCGAAAAAAATCCGATTATCGAAGACACTGACGTTGATGACAAAGATATTTCTATCCATGATATTCGCGACCCAAAAGTTTGGGAGCATAACGGAAAATATTATGCGGTACTCGGTTCGCGCACGCCCGATATGGCGCACGGGCAAATTCTTTTGTTCGTCTCGAAAGATTTGACTAAAGCTTGGAGATTAAAAGCCATTTCCGCCCGCAGTGAAGGAAATCTCGGTGGAATGTGGGAATGTCCGAACTTTGCAGAAATTGACGGGCAAGACGTGCTGATTTTCTCGCCAATGGACTTGAAAACCGACGAGGGTTTTTATCACGACAAAGCGGCGGGCGTTCTTATCGGGAAACTTAATTATAAGACCGGTATTTTTAAACACGGAGATTTTCAATATCTCGACAAAGGCTTTGACTTCTACGCGCCGCAAGTTATGCAGACGCCTGACGGGCGCACGATTATGATTGGCTGGCTTGATATGTGGAATGTTGACATGCACGAAGCAAAGGACGGCTGGGCAGGTCAAATGACTGTTCCGCGCGAACTGCACATTAAAAACGGTAAAATTATCTCGACGCCCGCTAAAGAACTCGAAAAGCTCCGCAAGTGGAAACCGATAACGCTTGGAAATGTTGTTGTTGACGAGGCGACGACGTTTGACGGCGTTGCGGGCGAAGCTTACGAACTTGTTTTGACGATTGACGCGGCGAAGTCGAAAAGATTTTCAATCGCTTTGCGTGCCTCCGACATTGAGCAGACCGTTTTAACTTACAATGCAAACGGCGTATTTAAGCTTGACCGCACGAACTCCGGCGAAGTAATTAACGGCATAGCTTCTGTCCGCGAAATTCAAATTGAACCCCAAGACAAAATCAAGCTCCATATTTTTATTGACCGCTCAAGCATCGAAGTTTTCATCAACGACGGCGCGGAAGTTCTTTCGGCGAGAATTTATCCCAAGCGCACCGCGCAGAAGATTATTTTCACGCCCGAAGATGAAACGCTCGTAATTGATTCGCTGGAATATTACAAGCTTGATTTCGGCTTGCCGCACCCGCACATTAAAGACGATACCACGCGCATTAATCCGTTGCTGTTCCGCTAATAAAACTTTTGCAAAGCAAAGAGCCTCCTCCGAAATTGGAAGAGGCTCTTTTTTAAACTGGTACGCGATTTTCTATAGCCTTAGCGATTGTCAATGAATCAGTTCCGGCAAAATCCGCGCCGACTGCTAAGCCCCGCGCAAGTTTCGTAACCTTGACGCCCGCAGGATTTAACAGCCGCGAAATAAATAGCGAAGTCGCATCGCCCTCAACCGTCGGCTCAAAGGCGATTATCACTTCCTCAACATTATCATCACTAACGCGCTTAATCAGTTCGCGCAGATGAATATCATTTTGCGACACGCCCGCCAATGGCGAAATCAAACCGCCCGTCACGTGATATTTCCCGTCGAAAGTGCCGGCGCGTTCGATTGCGTCCAGGTCTTTAGCGTCCTTGACTACGCAAATAATTTTCTTGTCGCGCTTATCGGAAGCGCAAATGTCGCAAATAGTTTTTTCGGCGTCGACAGTGTTAAAGCAAATTTCGCAAGGGTGCGTGTCAAGCTTGACTGAACGAATTGCCGCCGCTAAATTTTCCACGTCGTCGGGTTTCATTTCGACTATATGATAAGCGAGCCGAGCGGCAGTTTTAGCACCGACACCCGGCAATTTTGTTAGCGACTCAATCAGGGTCGCCATTGCTTTTGAACTCATATTTAATTAAGCTTTTGGACCTCCCAAGAATTTTCCGAGTAAGTCTCCCATATCGCCGAGATTGCCGAGACCGCCCATACCGCCGAGCGCATTTCCTGCGAACGCCGCCATATTCGCGTTAATCTTCTTTTCAATTTCGGCATTAGCAGCATTGACCGCGCTAACAACTAAATCTTCAATCGCGCTTACGTCGCCATCTTCGACGAGTTCGGGCGCGATTTTAATTTCCTTAACAACGTGTTCGCCGTCAACGGTCGCAGTAACCATACCGCCGCCGACTTGCGCCGAAGCCGTTTCCTTTTTCAGTTTAGCTTTGTTTTCTTCAAAAGTTTTTTGCAAAGCTTGCGCCTGTCTCATTATCGCATTCAAATCGAATCCCTGTTGTGCCATTAAAATCTCTCCTTAATCATTAATTTCCATAACGTCATTTGCGCGGAAAAATTCCATTGCGTTGACTAAATTTGAGCGAGCAGGCTCAGTCATTTTATTCAAGACAGGCGGCGGCAAACTGCTATCAATGACGACGGAAAGTTTAATCGGTCGCTTTGCACTTTGCGCCGCTAACTCTTTGAATTCCGCTTGACTTCGTTTAAACATATCCGCCGTAGACGCTGATTTAAAAGCTAAAGTCAAAGTATCGCCTTCAAATTTCGTAACAACCGCCTTGTTGGCAAAAGTTTTTATCCCTGCATCGTTCTCGCTCAAAGAATTAAGTGTATCATAGAAAATTTTTCGCCCTGCGTCAAGATTTTCATTAGGCTTGGCGACAATCTGCGCGGTCGGCGTTGGCATAATGAAATTTTGAACGGGCGCGGCAAGTTTCATGAGCGTCATTTCCAAAATAATATCCGGAATGCCGGAGCCGTACATTTCGCTGACAGCTTTTCTAAGCGCGTCAATAAAGTTATCTAGTTCAGCAAAATTTTTCTCGTCATTGTCTATCATATCGAATTCAATATCCCTAAGCCGCGTGATTAAAGATTCAGCGATTAAATTTGCCGACAAACCCGAACTAAATGCCCGCGTGACGGCTTGCGCGGCGGCGGCTCTGTCCTTAGCTTTGACGGCGGAAATTATGTCGTCAAGATTTTCATCGGAGATAAGTCCGAGCGTGTCATTGACGTTATCAAGCGTGATTTCGTTGTCCGCCATAGCGTAGCATTGGTCAAGATAAGTCAGCGCGTCGCGCATAGAACCTTCCGCAAGCCGAGCGATTTTTTTAGCGGCTTCCTCCTGTAAGCCGACGTTCAATCTTCTTGCCAGCGTCGAAAGATACGGCGCGATTATCGCTTGCGGAATAAGTCGGAAGTTTAGAACCTGACAGCGCGAACGGATTGTCATTGGCACTTTGTTTAATTCGGTCGTTGCCAAAAAAAATGCCACATTGGGCGGCGGCTCTTCGATTAGTTTTAGGATTGAATTGACTGCCTCGAATGACAGCATGTGTACTTCATCGATTATAAATGTTTTGACGCGGGCGCGGAGTGGCGCAAGATAAGCCGTCGATAAAAGGCGCGTGACGTCTTCGACTGAACGATTGGACGCGGCGTCAAATTCCACATTATCGGGCGAAGAATCAAACATTTTGCAGGATTCGCATTTATTGCAAGGGATTTCCTTTTTCTCAAGCGGATGTCCAGAAAGTTGCGCGTCGTGAACTTTATCGCAATTCATAGCCTTAGCTAAAAGCCGCGCAGTAGAAGTTTTGCCAGTGCCGCGAGTGCCGACTAATAAATAAGCGTGCGAAAGTCGATTGCTTGAAATTGCCCGTGCCAAAGCGTTTGAAATGTGCTCCTGCCCGATTAGTTGCGATAGCGTTTTTGGTCTGCCGCGTGTATATAATGCCTCATAAGCCATAAAGTAACACTCCATAAAAAAATTTCAGCTGTCAACGCAAAGGCTTAATCTCAATCCGGAGCTGCGCTACAATAACCTCTCGTTGCTGCGTATGCCCTGGCGAGATTGTCAGTACAGTTTGTGTCCGGCGAAACCAAGTCTCTGCGTTCACAGCTGAAACTTATTTTATATCTATTGCGCATTTCTGCGCGTCACTAATTGCAATTCTGGCGGAGAGTGAGGGATTTGAACCCTCGGTGCGCTATCAACGCAACACACGATTTCCAGTCGTGCTCCTTAAGCCGCTCGGACAACTCTCCGAAAAACAAGCGCAGTTTACCATTCTAATTATCAACTGTCAAGAAATTTTTCAAGATTCGGCGGGCGGAATGAAAATTTTGTTTATCGGGACTTCGTTAAGCGGCAAATCGCCGTCCGCGTCGCTCAAAATTCCTTTCGACCGCCCGATTATCAATTCGTTATGCGCCCGCGCCCATTCCAATACAGCCCGATAAAATTTGTACATAACATCTTTACTCGAAAGCGTTTTCAGCGCGACCGGTTCGCCTGACGTGTCTTTATCTAACGCGCCCCACGTGTCATCTAAATCCGTTTTCTCGACTACTTGTACCGTCATATTTTTTAAATCGAACTTCAAAAGCTCCGAACGCCCGACAAGTTTATTGTAACCTCGCGTCGAAAGTTTTTTCCAACGCCGCTTTTGTATCACGTCTTCAATCTGTATGTTGTCATATAAATAAATCGCCGGCACCATTAGCGTATTTAAATCAAGCGTGCCGTCCTCTTTGATTCGATAGCCAGCCGCTTGATGATTGAACCAATAATTTGCTCGCGGCGTCGATTGCACCCACATATATATTTCCGTCGGGACTCCTGTTATGACTTCGCCTTCTTCCCATTCTTGCGCGAAAGTCGGATTCGTCGTCAAAATCATTGCCGCCGATATTATCCCCGCGAAAAAATTTTTTAATCTCATGTCGTTCATCCTTTCCGCGAAGATTATAGCATTTATCACTTGACCTTTGCAACGTCAACCCAGCCCGCGCTCTTAATGTAGCGTTCCAATTCGTCAATTTTGAACTTGGCGCAACTTTTATCGTTTCCGGCGGCGGGATAAATCACGTCGAAACGTTTCAACGACTCGTCAAGGTAAATCGGGACGCCCTCATTGACTGCAAACGGACAAACGCCCCCGACCGCGTGCCCAATCAGCCCTTCGACCTCTTCAACCGGTATCATATGCGGGCGGCAGTTGAATTGCGCCTTGAATTTCTTGTTATCAATCTTCATATCGCCCGAAATCAGAATCAGAATCGGTTTTTTGTCGACGAAAACTGAAATTGTCTTTGCAATGCGTCCAACTTCGCAATTTAAAGCCTGCGCGGCAAGTTCGCTCGTCGCCGTCGATTGTTCAAACTCTATCACGCGCTCCGGTTCGCCTATTTCCTCAAAATACTTTTTTACCTTCTCAATAGCCAATTTATTTTCCCTCCTGTAAATCTTTCAGTTGTACGCCGTTTTTCTTCCAATATTCTTTGCCGTTCACGTGATTTCCTATAATGAATTCTGCAGCGGAAGACGGCGAATTAAATTCTATATCCTCAAGCAATTTTCCATTTGAAATTTTATCCGAATGACGAAGTTTTTTCATCGGAGCGGACAAATTTGGATTCTCAATCGGTGAAATGTCACTGCCCGCCAAAACTTTAAATCCAGTCGGCGTAATTTTCATTTGCGCGTTAATCGTCCTGCCGAGAGCTTTAATCTTGCGCGATAGAGTAAAAATTTCGTCGTCAGTCGGCTTAACAGGCGGCGCAGAAGCTTTTTTCGCCTCAAAAATTTTGTAACCAATCGCGCTCAAAATAAGTTCTGCAAATCCGACGTGTTCTTCAAGTTCGCTTTTCTTTTCCTCAGTGATATTGCTTGGCGAAGGGTCATTTCCGTTTCCGACGACGTAACGCGCCGCCTTTATCGCCATATTGCAGAATTTATTTTCGAGCCAACTAATTTCAGTTGCGCCAAAAGAATTATCCGAAGTCGTCAAGATAATAGCTTCCGTCCAAAAATTTTTATCGGGATTGCGGTCGTGTTCGGTTAGGCGATTTAGAATCCCTTTGCCGTTTTTGCGGCTGCCCGCTTGCCCAATGTAAATTTTATCCTCGCCGAGCAGGAAATAAACGCCGTCATGCTTCAAATAATCATGCTCTTTGCATTTGGACAAGTCTTTTCGCGGAATTTTGAAAATAATTCCCGTGCGGCTGTTAATCGTGCATTTAATTCGCCCGTTCGCCGTGCCGTCAATTAAAAATAAGTTTATAAGCGTCGATTTCGCCACGTTGCCACCCCTTTAAAATGTAATTCGCTCTAAAATTTCCGTCGGATAGTCAATAATTATTTCTGCGCCGCTGTTTTCGAGTTCTGAACGCGGACGAAAGCCCCACGTCACTCCGATTGCTAAAAATCCCGCGTTAATCGCCGTCTGCATGTCAACCGCCGTGTCTCCGAAATAGGCAACGTCTTCCGGCGCGACGCCAAAAAGTTTCGCTCCTGCTAATGCGCGGGTCGGGTCGGGTTTGCGCGGCTGTCCTGGCTCGTCGCCGCTCACATAGCCAAATTTTATCGGCGCAAGCGTCTTTTCCGCAATTTCAACCGCCGCAAAGTGTTGTTTGTTCGTGCAAATGCCCATAGGAATTTTTTTCGCCTCCAACGCCCTCAAAAGCTCCATAATTCCCGCGTAAGGCTTAACTTTTTTCAAACAGTTGCGCGCATAGCAATCATTGTAAAATTTCAACGCCTCGTCCACAAATTCGCTTTTTTCAGCCGGTAAACTCCTTATCATCAGCTTTTTTGCGCCATTTCCTACAAATTGCCGGACTTCATCAAGCGTTTTCAGCGGAAAACCGTAATTCGCTAGCATTTCATTAACGCTTTCGTGCAAATCCGCTAAAGTATCCGTCAACGTCCCGTCCATATCGAAAATTGCCGCCTTGTACGCCTTCATTTTATCATCTCCATTTCGTCAAGCCGTTTTAAAAACTTTTTCAGCCGCAAAAGCTCTTCTGAATCCGTTACGCGCCGTCCAGAATAAAAAAATTCTATCTGCGGAACTTTTTCCGACCTAAAACGCTTTAATTTCGCTCGCCTTATCAATTCATTCACCGTTCCTGCGTTCCCGTCCAATATTTTTACATTTTCCGGCAATATTTCCCTCATTACGTCCTTAAAATAGTTAAAATGCGTGCAACCTAGCACTATCGACGAAAATTTTCCTAAATCATAGCTCAAAAGCTCTCCGCGCAGATATTTTTCCACTTTTTCCGACCTAAATTCCTGCCGCTCCGCAAATTCTACCAGTTTTGGCAACGCTTTTAGCTCAACTAACGTTTCTGCTCCCAATTTTCCTATCAATCGCCGGATTTTTTCCCCAGTTATCGTTATCGCCGTCGCCGTTACCAAAACTTTTCGCCCCGGATATAAATCTAACGCCAATTTTAACGCCGGCTCCATTCCAATTATCGGCAGCGAATATTTTTCCCGCATTTCCTGCACCGCGACCGATGTTGCCGTGTTACAGGCCACTACGATTGCCCCAACTCCGCTTTTTATCAGAAATTTGAACGCTTCGTCCACATATTTTAAGATTTCTTCGCGTTTTTTCGTCCCATACGGCACATTTTCTTCATCTGCGTAAAAAATATACTCCTCTTGCGGCAAAATCTTCATCGCGTGCTGTAAAACCGACAATCCGCCCATTCCTGAATCAAAAAAACCGATTTTCATACGCTCAACCCCGCCGATTTGATTAAAATAAATATCGCTAGCCCCACGACTGAACCAACTATCGACCCGTTTAGCCTTATCCAGATAAAATCTTGCTCCGCTTTGTCGTATACTAAATTATTCAGCTGTTCTTCCGTTAATTTGTCCAATGCCGATTTCGCTATCGTTCCGACCAGCGGTTGCGCGTGTAATGCCGCTCGCGCTGTCAATTCGTCCACAAATTTTTCAAATGCTCGCCTCGACGCAGTATTTTCGCTGATTAAGCTCAAAAATCGGTCGTATTCTTCGTTAAATATGATCACAAGCAGTATTCCTAAGCTTTTTCCGGGTAATTTCTTCGACGAACGCGCTTTTTCTAGCGTTTCTTCTACATCAACCGTCGTTATTTGGCTTTCTATGTGAATTAACGCTAATTCTATCGCTTCTTCCAACGGAATTTCCGCCGCCGCGTCAATTTGTATTCGCTCAACTAAATCTTTAAATTCGGGCGTTTCGCTTAGCTCAGAAATTTTTAATCGGCATTCATTTAGCGTCCGACGCTGTATTTGCGTGTCTAATGCCAATTCGTCAAGCAATTTTAGCAGTTGCGTCTGCATTATCCGCGCCGCTTCCTCAAAATTCACTAAATCTAACATTTGCGCAAGTCCCGCCATTAAAATTGAGAATCCGCCCATGTTTTTTGTCTTTTCGTTCGCATATTCCTCTAAAATCGCTTGTAATTTGTCGCAAGTCTCCGGTTTTGCCGCCGTTTTGCGTATCGCCTTCACTATTTCGATAAAAATTTCCCTGTCTTTGTCGCCGCGCCGAAATTGTGCGCCAAAATCGCTTATCAAGCCCTGCGCAGGTATATTTTGTATGATTCTGCGCAATTCGTTCGCGATTTCCTTCGACCGCTGCTCTTTATTCTGCGCCGACACGAATTTTTTTACCACATTGAATAATTCCTTGATTATTTCCTGCCGCGTCGAGTTTTTAGCTAAAAATTCCACGATTCGCGGCAATAATTTGAAGTCGCCCAGCTTTTTAAAGATATTTCTGCGCGAAAAAAACTCCTGCTGCACCATTAGAACCGACGCTTTGACAAAATCTTTCCTTCTGCGCGGCAAAATCGCCGTGTGAAACGGAAATCCGAGCGGTTTTTTAAATAATGCCGTCACCGCGAACCAATCCGCAATTCCGCCCACTAATGCCGCCTCCGTTACGAATAAAAATCCTTCCGCTACGATATTTTCCGGAAAAATTATCTTAAATCCCACCGCCGACAAAAAAAATAGCGCGGCACATAATAACGTTGTGTCCGCTTTATTCCATCTGTTCACTATTTGTCACCTCTTTTTCATTTCCAAAAGAATAATCGCCAAAAAAGAGGTTGTCAAGCTATTTAACGCAAAATTTATCTCGATTCATTAGAATTTCTATCGGGCGGCGGCATCGGATTGCCATTTTCGTCCTTTGGCGGCTCCAGCGGCTCCGGCGGCGCAGAATTATCGCCATTATTCCTATCTGGCGGCGGCAACGGGTTTCCGTTCTCATCTTTGGGCGGTTCAGTCGGTTTTTGCCCGTCATTTTTATTTTGCCCGAATTTTTCCTGCGTTTTGTCCATTTTTTGCTTTGATTTCTCGATTTTTTGCTTTGCGTCCTTGTAATCGCTGACCGATGACGCGCTGACCGGCTGAATTTCCGCCGCTCCTAGCCCAAATACGAACGCTCCGACCATTATTCCGCTTAAAATCTTCCTCATAATCATTCCTCCTAAAATTTTTAACTAAATATTGCTAAATTGTATGTTGTAAAGGTTGCTGTAGACGCCATTTAACGCTAAAAGCTCCTTATGCGTGCCTGATTCGCAAATTTTCCCCTTGTCTATTACAAAAATCTTGTCCGCGCCAAAAATCGTGCTCAATCGGTGCGCAATTACAAAACTCGTGCGCCCTTTCATCAATTCATCAAGCGCGGCTTGCACTATTTTCTCACTTTCCGTATCTAATGCGCTCGTTGCTTCGTCCAGAATCAAAATTTGCGGATTTTTCAGCATTGCTCGCGCTATCGCCATTCTTTGACGCTGTCCACCGCTCAAATTTAAGCCGCGCTCGCCAATTTGCGTTTCGTAACCGTTTGGAAGCTCTAAAATGAATTTTTCTGCGTTCGCCGCCCGCGCCGCCGCGATTACTTCCTCATCTGTCGCATTTAATCGCCCATATCTTATATTTTCCATGACTGTTGTCGAAAAAAGTAGCGTTTCTTGCGGCACAATCCCTATTTGCTCGCGTAAACTGTCAATTTTTACGTCGCGTATGTCATATCCGTCGATTTTTATCGCTCCGGACGTCACATCGTAAAATCGCGGGATTAAATTCGCTATCGTCGACTTTCCCGCGCCGCTCGGTCCTACAAATGCTATCATTTGCCCCGATTTTACCTCTAAATTTACATTTTCTAGCGCATTATGCACCCCGTCATAGCTAAAAGTTACATTTTCTACGCTCACATTGCCTTTTATCGGCGGTAATTCTATCGAATTTGGCTTGTCATTCACCGTTTCTGGCAAATCTAGCACTAAAAATATCCTATCGACCGCCGCCATTGCCTTTTGTAGCCGTCCATATATGCGCGAAAGCCTTTTTATCGGGTTTGCGAGGTTTACGGCGTAAGTTAGGAACGCTACTAGCGACCCTGCCGTTATCATTCCGTTCACAACTTCATATCCGCCGAACCAAACGATTAAAGTTACCGCTAATGCCGCTAAAAATTCTACTGTCGGCGTTAATAGGCTCGTAAATTGTACATTTTTCATCGTCGCACGGAAATTTAGCTCGTTTTCCACTTTAAATCGGTCTATTTCGTATTTTTCGCGTACAAACGACTTAACAACGCGAATTGACGATATACTTTCCTGCAAAAGCGACGTTATATCCGCTAATTTCTCTTGAATTACTCGGCTCGTCGATTTTATCTTTTTTCCAAAGATTCTCATCGCAAATCCGACTAAAGGCACCGTTATTAGCGTTAAAAGCGATAATTTCCAGTCCAAATACAGCATCATCGCGATTGAACCGATTAAAACTGCGCCTTCCGTGAACATTTCGATTAAATTATCGACTAAAGCCGCTTGAATTGCCCCGACATCGTTTGTTAAATAGCTCATCGTCTCGCCGGTCTGGTGTTTGTCGAAATATGCCATTGGCATGCGCTGAAATTTGCGAAACATCACTTCGCGCACGTCTACGACCACTCTTTGACCGATATACGACACTAAATACGATTGTCCGTAATAAAATACGCCGCGAATCGCGAAAACGACCACGATACTTACCGAAATAAAATTTAACATCGCCATATCTTTTTCGGCGAGCACTTTGTCTATCATATCTTTAATTATCCACGGCAAATACAAATTCGCGCCCGATGCGACGATTATACAGATTATTGCCAGCCCAAATCGCCCTAAATATGGCTTTATGTAGATTAAAAGTCGTTTATAGTTCTTCATTTTTAGCAATCTCCAAAATTTTTTTAGCGATACGAGTAGCGGCTCCGTGTTCGCCGAGCTTTTCGCAAGCCGATTGCAATTTTTTCACAACATTAGCCCTATTGTCAAGGATTTTATTGACTTCAGCGGAAATTTTTTGTGGCGTAACGTCATTTTGCAGGAGTTCGGGCAAAATTTTTTCGTCAGCGAGGATATTTGGCAGGCTGAAGTATTTTATATCGACTAAAAGCTTGCCGATTAGGAAATTTAGCGGAGCCATTTTGTATAAAACGACGCAAGGCAGGTTCAAAAGCGCGGATTCAAGGACGACGGTGCCTGAAGTAGCGATTGCGGCGTCCGCAATGCTCATTAAGTCGTATCTGTGCGCGGAATTTACTAATTTCACGTCGAAACCGCTAACATTTATCAAATTTTCGACGTTATCAGCGACTGGAAGGAAAAATTTAAAATTTTTGTCCAAAAATTTGGTCGTGGCGAGCATATCGTGCAAAAGAAGTTTAATTTCCTGTTTACGCGAGCCAGGCATAAGCAAAATAACTTTATCGGACGGATTAACGCCGAAAAATTCCCGTGAATCGGCATTTGACATAGAATTTTTGACGGTATCGACGAGCGGATTACCTAAAAAGAAAATTTTCGCGCCTGCGGCTTGATAAACGGGCAATTCAAAAGGAAAAATTGAAATAAAAGCGTCGGCGACTTCTGCGCAGGTTTTTGCGCGACCTTTTCGCCACGCCCAAGCCGACGGCGGGATATAAGACAGAATTTTAACGCCAAATTTTTTCACGCGACGTGCTAAACGCCAATTAAAGTCGGGATAATCGATTAAAATTAGCAAATCGGGCTTTTCGGTGCGAATAATTTCGGTTAAGTCGTCGAGGAGCTTAAAAATCCTGCGAATATTGAATAAAACATCGACGACGCCCATAACATTATAATTTTTGTAGTTACGAACGAGTTTGACGCCGGAATTTTGCATAAGATTGCCGCCGAAGCCGAGAATTTCAGTTTCGGGAGCGATTTTTTTTATTTGGCGAGCCAAAGATGCGCCGTGAACGTCTCCAGAGGATTCACCGGCGGAAAAAAACAGTTTCAAAGCTAAAAAACCTCCTTTGGAGGCAATTATATTGATTGAGCGAGGAAAATTCAACTTAAAACGAGTTTTGAGCGTTGAAAATGGGTTTTGAGGGCTGTTTGAGGGAGCAAATTACGTTTTCCATGTACATGGAATTTGTATGGCGTTCTGACGCGGCTTTTTTAAATGGTACAAAAATCAGGGGCGTTTTGAGAGCGTATTTTACATTTTCCACGTACATGGAATTTGTAAAATGGGCGCAAAAAAACCCCGCCAAGCGTTTGACGGGGGAAAAAATTTAGTTTGAAACGTTGACTCAGACGTTTACGCCGTAATTCCTGCCGAGCGCGGCAAGCCCGCCGCTAAAACCGGAGCCGATAGCGTTAAACTTCCATTCGCCCTTGTTGCGATAAATTTCGCCGACGACAACAGCCGTTTCAACGGAAAAATCTTCGCCCAAATCGTAGCGGATAAGTTCCCTGCCGGTTTCGTCGTCAACTACACGAATGTAAGCGTTTTCAACCTGCCCGAATTTTTGTTTTCTGGCGTCGGCGTCGTAAATGGTGACGGTGAAATCGATTTTATCGACGTTAGCGGGGACTTTGGAGAGGTCGATTTTAATTTCTTCGTCGTCGCCTTCGCCCGCGCCGGTGAGATTGTCGCCCATGTGCTCAACCGCGCCGCTTTTATGCTTAAGGTTGTTATAGAAGACAAAATCGTCATCGGAATTGACTTTGCCGCTAGAATTAAGCAAAAAAGCCGCCGCGTCGAGGTCGAAATCGAAACCGCCGTCATATTTGTTGGTATCCCAGCCAAGACCGATTAAAAGTTTCTTCAAACTGGGGTTACCCTTCGTCAAATCGACTTTCTGACCCTTCTGCAAACTGATTGCCATAAAAATTCCTCCCAAAAAGTGTTTATGACCACGCAAAATGCGTTTTTAATCCTTAGAACCGGCTCTCCAACTCAATCCCCAATCAAAAGCGCGATCCATTTGCTCAGAATCGTCGAAGAAGTCAACGATTTTCTCAACGCTGAAGGTTCCGCCGACATTTTCGAGCAAAGCGATAGCGCAAGTGTGTTTTTTCGAGCCGTATTCGTCCATTTTAACGATAAGTTCGGGCGAACCGGGACAATTTACGGTTACGACGCCTTTAGCCTCTTCCCAATTCGCCGCGCCGGAATAAATGAAGGTGAAAATTAAAATTCTGCGGATTTTATCGGCGAAATTGCCATTAACGCGAATAGTTTCGCCAGCGGAAATGGCTCCGGTGCGGTCGTCGCCGTCGAGAGCGATATAAGGTTCATAATTTAGCGAGCCGAAATGATTTCCGAGAGCTTGAACGGCTCCGATAGTGCCGTTTTTGAGTTCAAAGAGGCAAGCGAGGTCTAAATCGATTCCGCCGCTATTATTTCCGAAAATACTATCGAAAAAGCCGGATTTTTTCTGTTTAGGCTGTTGCCAATTCAAATTTATGACGATTTCGCCGAGTTTAGAGCCTTTTTTAGTGAGATTAACCTTTTGACCCTTACGAAGTTCGACTTTTTTAGGTTGCGATTGAGTTGGTGGCGGCGGAATTATGATTTTTTCGCGCCGAGTGTTAATTTTTTTAGTTTCTGGCGGCGGAGGCGGATTATCTTTAACTTCAATGCCGAAATTATTACAAAGGGCGGCTAAACCTCCGCTAAAACCTGCGCCGGTAGCGTTAAATTTCCAATTCCCCTTATAGCGATAGACTTCGCCGAGCACAATCGCAGTTTCGACGGTGAAATTTTCGAGCGGGAAGGTTGCAATTTCGCCATAAAGGCTTAAAATCTTCAAAACTGCGCCGCGAATCATGCTAAAATTTTGTTTACGGCTTTCGGCGTCGTAAATTGTGGCAGTAAGTGAAATTTTTTCGACGTGGCGCGGAATTTTATCCAAATTGATTTCGATAGCGTCATTTTTATGGATAACGCCGCCTGAAACGTGATTTGTATTGCCGTAGAAGACAAAATCATCATCTGAGGCGACTTTTCCGTTAGATTGAGTGAGAAAAGCGGCGGTATCGATTTCGAGCGCGGAATTTGGGCGTTCAAACTTAAAAACAAGGGAATTTTCGTTGAGCGGGATTTTTTGCCCCTTAGCGAGCTGCATTTATTTCACCTCCGAGAACTTATCGCGATAAAAATTCATAACGACGAACAAATAAGCGATTAACGGGGCGTATTTGCTGTCGGAAAAGGATTCGCAAATAATTTGGTAGAGTTGATAGCGGTTTAAATTCTTCAAAGCGGCTAACATTCCTGCTAGTTGCATTTTAACAAAAAAATTCGTGACATCAAAGCGGAAATTAGGATTTTGGTAAAAAAAATCGCCCGACATGAAGTCATTAAGGTAATCGAGACCTTTAACGAGCGGATCGAGCCAAAATTTTATCTCATCGGCGGGTTCGCGCTTGATACGCGACAAAGAATCGGTTCTTGAGCGGCAAATATAGAGTTGATTAGGGATTCGCAAGAAATTTTCTGCTAAACAAACGATTTTAAACGACCAAAGGACATCTTCGGAGATTTTTAGGTGCGGGAAGTCGATTTTATTAGCGATAAGGAAGTCGCGACGGATAAATTTCGTCCAAGGAGCCCAACCGTAGGAAGTTTTCAAGAAATTTTTGATACGAACGGAAATATTTTGAGTTTCGAGCGTTGGATTGATAATTTTGGAAGAAAATTTATCCCAATTAGCGGCGATAATGTTTTCGCCGGATAAAATAAAGCCGCGCTCCATGTACACGACATCAGCGCGAAAATTTTCAGCGTAATTGCAAAGAGTTTCGAGTGCATTTGGAATAATCAAGTCGTCATTATCCATAAAAAAGATATAATCGCCGCGAGAAAATTTTAAGCCTTCATTGCGTGGAATTGAAGCGTTGCCGGTATTGTTTGGCAGGGAAATAATTTTAAGCCGCCCGCCAAATTTCTCTGAAAAACTTTCTGCGACCGCGCAAGAATTATCAGTTGAGCAATCGTCGACGACAACAACTTCAAAATCCTGCAAAGTTTGGTTCAAAACTGATTCAAGGCAAGCGGCGATATAATTTTGTGCGTTATAAAGCGGGATAATCACGGAGACTTTCATTTTGCCAACTCATTTCGAAAAAGATTGTTCATGACGAGCAGATAAGCAATCAGCGCGGGTTGCGAAGTGCCAACCTTTGAAAATTCGCGTAAAATTATTTCGTAAGCTTCCTGCGGCTCCAAGCTTTTGAAAGTTTCCGCCATGAAGTCGAATTGTATTTTCGCAAAGAAATTCAGCACAGCGAATTTAATAGGCGCATTCATCTTGAAAAAAATAATTTCGTTCATGAAATCGTTAAGGCAATCCACGCCGCGCAAAAGCGGATTTGTCCAGAAAAGTAATTCCTGTTCGAGCGAGCGATTTTGCCTTGTCATTGAACTAAAATTTTCGCGCTGAATATAAAGGGCAGTCGGCAAGCGTAAAAAGTTCTTCGCTTTGCAAAGGAGTTTGAACGTCCAGATAATGTCTTCAGAAATTTTTATCGCTGGGAATTTTATTCTGTTTTCGATTAGAAAATCGCGCCGCAAGAATTTTTCCCAAGGCGGCATTCCGATTGCCAATTTTAGAAATTTTTCTACGCGCTCGGAAAGATTTTCTGATTCCAAAATGGGTTTTTCTGAAGTAAAGCGCGGCGGATTCCAAAAAACTTCAGTTAAATTTTGTGGGACAAGTTCCGCGCCACAAGTAAATCCGCGTTCCATGTAAACGACTTCCGCTTGATATTCTTCCGCGAAATTGTAAAGCGTTTCAAGGGCGTTATCAATCATCAAGTCGTCGCTATCCATAAAGTAAACATATTTACCGCTAGCAATTTCCAAGCCAATATTGCGCGGGACAGCACCAGAACCGGTGTTTTCTTCTAAAGAAAAAACTTTCAATCGTCCGCCAAATTTCTCAAGATAACTTTCGACAATCGCAAGGCTTGAATCCGTTGAGCAATCGTCAACCACGATAACTTCAAAATCTGTGAACGTTTGAATTAACAAACTTTCCAAGCAGACAGCAAGATATTTTTCATCGTTGTAAAGCGGAATAATCACAGAGACTTTCATTTTGCCAACCCATTCCTAATCAATTTGCAGAACTTTAAAATTGCCGACCGCCGCAATAATTTTCTCGTCGCTGACTTCGTGATTTCTATCCATGAAGACTTCTATAAAATTCTTGTCAGCGCGATAAACAACGTTGCTTACTCCGTCCAAAGTTTTCAGCGTGGCGGCAATTTCTTCCTGAACCTGCGCGGATGCGTCGACGTAAACAACTTTGTAATCAAGTCGCTCAATCCTGAAAATAACCGGGCGCGTGCCGTCATTGCAACAGGCAATCATCATGTGTTCATCATTTGTCCAGCCGCGCATAATCGCGCCGCCTTGCAACGCCGTATAAACATAGCGACTAAAACAATCCCACGCTTCGGAGCAATGTGCGCCTTTGCCTTGCGTCCAAAAAGTATCTTCATCGCTGTAACGCTCAAAAAGATATTCTGCGCCAACTTCATAAAACGGACACGCGCCCGACTTCGGGTCAGCAAGATATTTTTCCTGCAAGTCGCCGAAAACTTTTTTATCAATGACTGTCATCTTGCACTTGTACTGCATTTAACTCACCCTTACGCGATTTAATATAAAAAATAAATGTCAAATGAAAAGCTCCGTCACGAAGACAACCGAACAACATAGCAAAGCAACTTTAAATAAACTCGCACCGAACCACGCCGCAATTATCCCTGCTATTAGCGCAAGTCCGCCCGAAATTTGCGACTGCGTGGCGTCGATTATTGCCGGAAAAGTCATAACCGCAAGCGTCACGTAGGGGACATAGTGCAGGAAAGAACGTATCGTTACGTTTTTTATCTCGCCGCGAATCAGCGTCAACGGCAAGATTTTTATCGCCAAAGTCACCGCGCTAGCAACCAATATGTAGATGTTAATGTCGTGTGTCATTTATTTTCCTCATCGTGTACTGGAAAAAGAATTGCCGCCGCGCCAGCTATCAAAATCGTTAAGATAATCGTTCTGTTGCCCGCTGAAATGTCTGGGAAAAACTTTTCGGCAAGGAAACTTAGCAGGAAACTTATCGCGACAGCTCCGCCAATAATTTTTTCCTTTCGAGCTGGCGGAATTATCACCGCTAAAAACATTCCGTAAAGCGCGACTGAAAGCGCACTAACTACCGCTGGCGAAAAAAAATACCATGCGATAATTCCACACGCCGTGCCCAGCGACCAACCAGGCAGAGCCGTCAACATTGCGCCGTAATTGTAAAACGGATTTAGCCAACGTCCGCTCCGCGCTATTGCTATTCCAAAAATTTCGTCCGTCACGTCGAAACCAACAAAAATTCTGTGGTAAAACGGCGTATCGGGCGAAAACTTTTGGCTTAAAACCGTGCTCATTAAAACATAGCGCGCATTGGCAACGAACGTCATCATTGCGATTTCAAGGTAAGGCGCGTCCGAACCGATAACCATAAACGCCGCGTACTCGCCCGCAGAGGCATTGTTCAGCAAGCTTAGAATAAATCCTTGCAACGGACTAAGCCCGACAGCCTTTGCGACAATGCCCAGTGAAAATCCTACGACAAAATATCCCAAACCAATGGGCGTGCCGTCGCGGAAGCCTTCCATTAACGCTTGCCGATTTTCACTCGTCATAAAAAGTTAAGCCGTCCTTTTCAAGTTGCTCCCGCAAGCCGCGCATAAAAATTTTGCCAGGGTCAGGCTTTTTCGCGTAGTAATCCGGTACAAGCTCAATGAAAAGTCCACTTGCCCGCGCCGCGTCCTGTTGATAGTGCCCAAAAACATATTTTATCGTCGGATATTTTTCGTGCAGATATTTTATCAATCGGACGTTCGCCGCGAGTTGTTCTTCCGTCAAATCTTCTTGCCCGTTGTAGCCGCCGATATTCTCAATTCCTATCGCGCAATGATTGTAGCCGATAGCGTGTCGCGCAAAATTTGTTTCGGGCATGAGCCGCCAAATCGTTCCGTCACGGTCAACTATGAATTGCGACGCGACGTTTAATCTGCCTTCGTCGTCGGGCATTTCTTCGGGATAAAAATATTTCCAAACTGATTCAAGCGTACCGCCCGCCGTCCAGTGCACTATGACTGCTTGCGGAATTATTTCGCGATAAATTTTCCCGTAGTGCTTGAGCGTGTATTCATCAACTAGTTCATCGCGGTGCGCCGTCCACAGAATAAATTTGTCGGTAAAAATTTCTTCCGCGCAGGCTGACGAACTAATCAGCAAAGTCGCCGCGCAGATTAATAAAAATTTTTTCATCTATACATATCCATAACGCGCCCGACATAATTTTGAGTTTCGAAATAGGGCGGAATGCCTCCATATTTTTTGACTGCGCCAGGTCCGGCATTGTACGCAGCGACCGCTAAGGGAACATCGCCGTCGAAGGTGTCAAGCATTTGCTTAAGGTACTTTGTGCCGCCGGCAATATTTTCGTTCGTGTCGTAAGGGTCGACACCAAGTCCTGCGGCAGTTTCGGGCATGAGTTGCATAACGCCGATTGCGCCGACCGGCGAAACTTCATCTTGATTCATATCGGATTCAGCAATGGCAATCGCCTTAACAAGTTCGGGGTCGACACCATAAGCATAAGCGGCTTGCGTGATTAAATCTTCGACGGACGCTGATTCTTCGGTTTCAATCTGCGCGGGCGTCTGGTGTTGATTAATGTATTCGACAATGCCCTTGACGAGTTGCGGGTCGACGCCGTAATTATCAGCCGCTTGCATAATTAAATCTTCGACGGGCGTAACTTCCGCATCTTTGCCGCTGTAATTGTCGTCGAAAACTTTATCGTCGCGGCTGGGAATCTCAATTTCGGTATCGGGAATATCAGCGCGTTTAATTTGTGGCGGCTGACCAATTTTACCGGGTAAAGCTTCTTCGCCGGGCAAAGTTTTCTGCGCAGGAGTAGCCTTTTCGGTTTCTTGAAGGGCTTTAGCGACTTTAGCAGAGTTTGCCGCATCATTTTCGTTGACGGGTTGATTTTGCACTTTCTGAACGTCATTAACTGCTTGGGTGGGCTTGACGGCGAATTTAGCTTGCTTAGCAATTTCGCGCTCCAACGTCGTTTGAAAGTCGCCGCCAACGCCTACCATGCCAATTTTTTCTTCAATCTCGGCGATACGCCTTTTAATTTGGTCTATGCGCTTTGTCATCTCAACGCGCTCTACGCCTTGAATCTCAATCAAAATTTTTCACTCCTTATTTACGCATTGCCAGTTGCAAGCCGATTTCGTCAAGCATTTTCTGTTCCTCGAAAAGCACTTCCGCGTTGTATTCGTTCAGTCGCTTTTCCTTAAGTTGCTCAATACTTTTTAAGTACGTCATTAACTTCATCAGTGCTTTTAATTTTTGTTGCTTATCTTGCGTCGCCTTCAAAATTACTTGCTGTTGTTGTTCGATTTGGGTACGCTTCCAATTAAAAAATTGATTGTAAATCATTATGCGCCCGATTGTAATTGTTTTGCCTTCGCTCGTCAACGCTGCAAATTCTTCTTGAATTTCTTTCATCTCGCGCAGTAATTCTTGCAACTTAGCACGACATTCTTCAAGGTAGCGCGACGCTTCAGCGAATTGCATTTCAGCATCATCTTTCTTGCGCTTCGTAACCTTCAACAGCGTTTCGAGTTGGAACTTAAATTTTTTCATATTACTTGCCCGAAATCTTCATGAGCTTACTTTTCGTCACTTCATAAGTATCAATTTCAAAAATGCCTTGACAGAGAAATTCGTTAATCGCGTCGATTTTGCTAATCGCTTCGTCAATGCGCTTGCTTGAGCCTTTGACATACGCGCCGATATGAATTAAATCTTCGGCGTCTTTGTAAACCGCCATTAAAGCTCGCATTCTTTGTGCGGCTTGCAAATGTTCGGGTGAAACAACTTCATTCATAACACGGCTAACGCTACCCAAAACGTCAATGGCGGGATAATGATTCTGCGCGGCGATAGCTCGGCTAAGGACAATATGCCCGTCGAGGATTGAGCGGACGGCGTCGGCAATCGGTTCGTTCATGTCGTCGCCGTCAACAAGCACCGTATAAATTCCCGTAATTGAGCCTTTATCGGAAGTGCCAGCGCGTTCCAAAAGTTTAGGCAAGAGCGCGAATACTGAGGGCGTATAACCACGAGTTGCGGGCGGCTCGCCGATTGTCAAACCGACTTCGCGTTGAGCCATTGCAAAGCGTGTAACTGAATCCATCATCAAAATAACTTTATGTCCTTGATCTCGGAAATATTCAGCAATAGCGGTCGCAGTCATTGCACCCTTGATTCTGACTAGCGCGGGTTGGTCACTGGTCGCGACGACGACAACGGAACGTTTCAAGCCCGCTTCGCCTAAGTCGCGTTCGATAAAGTCTCTGACTTCGCGCCCGCGTTCGCCGACAAGCCCAATAACACTTATATCCGCTTCAGTATTTCGCGCAATCATTGAAAGGAGCGTCGACTTTCCTACGCCAGAACCCGCCATTATTCCAATACGTTGCCCGTCGCCCATAGTTATTAGTCCGTCGACCGCACGAACTCCGACGTAAAGATTTTGCGTAATTCGCGGACGTGTCAAAGGGTGCGGAGGCGCGGCTTGCAAAGGATATTCTGTCGTAGAAAGAATTGGTCCAAGTCCGTCCATAGGATTGCCTAAGCCGTCAAGCACACGTCCTAAAAGTTCTTCGCCAACTTTAACTTGTAAAGTTTTCTGCGCGGCAACGACTTCGCAACCGGGTCCAACGCCTTGCATTTCGCCAATCGGCATAAGCATTACAAAACCTTCGCGAAAGCCGACGACTTCAGCGGGAATGGGTGGTACGTTCGGAAATTTCGACGAGATATAACAAAGTTCACCGACACTGACAGCTGGACCTTGCGTCTCGATAACAAGCCCGACAACTTGCGTAACTTTGCCCGTCAACTTAATCGTCTTGCACTCGTTGATTGCGTTTTTGAGCTTGCGCAGGTCAATATCATTTTTAATCATGAATCTCTCCAATTAACAAAGTTCAAGCCTTCGACGCGTCCAAAATGTCTAGTATTCGCCGTGACAAGCGTGCAATCGTTCACCATAGAAATTGCCGCAATATAAATGTCGTTGTCTTCAATCATTTGCCCTTTGTGGAGGTGAATATAAATATTAACGGCTTTTTTTATGGTCGTCAAATCGTCGCGGTCAAGATAAAGAAGTTTAGCGGTATCATAAAGAAATTGAAATGCCATGAGTTTACGTATTTTGCCCGCCGCCTTTAAGCCGCGAACAATTTCATAATAAACGATTGACGGAATGAAAAGCTCATCATTATTTTTTTTAGCCGTCTCAAAATGAAGCATAACTTCATGCTCGCCGCGCAGAATATCGCTTACAACGTTTGAATCCAGACAATAATTAGCCATAAAGAGCCGCCTTTCTTGCCATTTCCGCTTCCATGTATTCGCCGAGTGCGTCCTTTTCGTCATCGGTAAGTAATTCGGACATTGCTTCTAACGCCTCATAAGTGTTATATCTTGGCTTTGATTTTTCTGCTACTTTGAGAAGTTCATTATTTTTAATGTCGTCAATTTCGTTGCGCAAGGCGTCAATATCGCTTTGCATTTTTGTCAGCATAGCTAAAATTTTTTCTTCATTAGACAAGGTTTATCACCTCCTTATCGTCACGAAAATTAAGCCCTTGCCGCCATATAATCTTCCAAAATTTTGCGCTTAGCAATTTTGCCTGTCGAAGTGCGCGGAATTTCTTTCAGCTCGCGGAACTCGCGCGGAACTTTGTACAGCGCAAGATTTTTCTGCAGGAATTTTTTTAGCTCGCTCTTGTCGACCGTTGCGCCATCCTGCACGTCATAAAAACACGCGCCAACTTGCCCGCGCAATTTATCATCAACGCCGATAACTGCCGCGTCCTTAATGCCTTTGAATTGATAAACGACCTCTTCGACTTCACGCGGATAAATATTTTCACCCATGCTGATAATCATTTCCTTGATTCGGCTGACAATGTAATAATATCCGTCCTCGTCGACCTTGCCTACGTCACCAGTATGGAGCCAGCCGTCTTCGTCGAGAGTTTCAGCGGTTGCCTTAGGATTATTCCAATAACCGAGCATAACTTGCCCGCCGCGTACCAAAACTTCGCCGACTTCGCCAGGAGCCACGTCAAGCCCGTCTTCATCTACGAGCCTAACTTCGGTACCTTTAAGCAATTTTCCGCAAGAACCTTGTCTTTCTTCGCCGTGAGTAGTAAGGAAAACTGCCGGCGACGCTTCCGACAAGCCGTAACCTTCCGCAATCTTTCTGTTGAATTTTTTATTGAACTCCTCAACAATTTTATCTGGAAGAGTCGTGCCGCCGCTCATGAAGAAACGCACGCTCTTAAAATCTTCGGGCTTAGCAAGTCCCGTAATCAATTTGAAAATCGACGGGACAATAATAATGTCGGTGATTTCCTGTTCGCGCACCATGTCGACCATATCTTTGGGCTTGAAGACGCGCATAACGTCAAGTTCCGCGCCGCGATAAAAAGTGTTGAGCACGACGCACGTCCAACCGAAGCAGTGATACATTGGCAGGACGCAAAGAACTTTGCATTTGCTATGGCATTTGAAAACTTCGCATTGGCGCGTATTGCAGACAAGATTTTTATGCGAGAGCATTGCGCCCTTAGGATTGCCAGTCGTGCCGGAAGTGTAGATTATGACGCAAGGATTATTTTCGTCGAAGTCGGCAGGGAGTTCGGGAGCATCGGCAGAAATTTTATCGCCGAAAGTTGCAATGTTGTGTTGCGTGACGGAAAGTTTTTCCTCGAACTTCAGCGGCTCGTAAGTCAGCAAATGTTTGACGCCTGCATCTTGCAAAATGTAAGCGGTTTCGCGCGTGCTAAGCTGGAAATTTATCGGGACGTTAATCGCGCCAAGCGACGACGTTGCAAAGTAAGCGTAGACGAATTCCAAGCTATTGCGCGAAAAAATTCCGACGCGGTCGCCCGTCCTGATTCCGATTTCGTAAAGATGATTGCGATATTTTTTTATACCCTCTTTAAGTTGCGCGTAAGTTATTCGCCGCCCCTCGTCGACGACCGCTATATCTTCCTCGCGCCCGTTGTTTATTATTTCGTGTACTAACAATTTTTATTCCCCTTTCATTAAAATGCCGTTTAACAATATCGAAGTGTCCACGACTTGTCAAGGCGGGTATATTTAAATAAATTTACAGAATAGTTTAGCCCATTGCTCCGCGACAATTTCCGGCGAAAACTTTTCTACACTTTGTGCACAATTCGCAGCAAGTTTTTCGCGAAGTCCAGGTTCAGTCAAAATTTTTATAATCCTGTCAGCCATAGCCTCAACGTCGCCGACCGGAACTAAATAGCCATTGACGCCGTCAATAATCATATCGCTCGGTCCGTAATTGCAATCGAACGACACGGCAGGACAATTATTATTCAAACTCTCCTGAACGACAAGCGAAAAACCTTCAAAGCGGCTCGTTAGGATAGAACACGTAGCTGAAGAAAATACTTCGTCCATGTTAGTTACAAAGCCCTCGAAAATCACTGAGTCAGTAAGCCCTGCAGATTTAATCTTCGCTTTTAAATTGCTTGCAGGATTGCCGGGACCATAGAAATGCAACGTCGCTTGCGGCAATTTCTTATGAACAATTTCAAAAGCCTCTATTGCTTTTTCGGGATTTTTTTGGTTATCTCTCCTGCCCGACACGCGCCCAACCATAATAATTTTATATGGCTCCGGTTTAATCTGCGCGGCGGAAATTTTCTTTGTCATAGCATGAGGAATAACTACAACATTATTCAAGCCGTAGCGTTTAACAATGTCATCTTTCTGCTTAGCAGTCAAAGTTATAATCGCGTCGGATTGGAAAGTATTATCGGTGAGGAAATTGTACCAGCGTTTAGTCTGAGAAATCATCGGGTCGAAGGGTTCTAGCACATGAAGATTGTGAATTTGATGCATGACGAAAACATTTTTAAGCCCGCGCTTTTTGACGCTGGTATAAAAACGAGTGTATTCGGGACTACGGTCGCCGATTAAAAGATATGTTTTGCTTTCGTCCGCCGTCAAATGTTCAAGCCAAATTCTGATTAACTTGCGCGGGTGGTCAACTGTAATATTTTTACCGACAAGTTCAATGGATTTCAACGCGGATTTTTTATCGACAATTTCATAAATCATTTTGAGCGCAACCGAGCCGTCAGGCTTATAATAAAATTCTTCGGTCGGTGTTTCCGAATTAATGTCGAGAATTTGGCGTCGGCTCAAAAAACCAAGCGTATCATAAGTATCGCGCTGAATTTGCTTGCCACTTTCATTGAAAAAGTTAATGTAGTTCAATCGCTGATTCGGTGTGAAGACGCAATACATAGCTAAAGAGTTGTCGCCGCGACGAATAGCCAAATCGCCTTTGACGCGCTCAATTTTACAATCCGCGTCTTTTGGCTCAATATAAACACTGCGCGGCTTTTCAACTTCGCGATTAATCCCTTGAAAATAATCGTACATGTTAAGTAAAGTTCCGTCAGCATTGTAAGCGGCGAAATTTTCAAAGACGTCGTTTTGATATTCATTCGTCAACAAGAAAACATTGCAACCAAGATAATTTTTAAAGAGCGTCGCCCGTTTTAATGCCGATAACTCAAGACCGGCAGGCGTTGCGCTAAAGTGACGTAGCATGAAAAATACGACGCTATTTTTCTCCTTAAATTTGCGCTTGAATTCGTCAATGGAATTATTTTCTACGGGTTCACTAATAATTTCGGGAGTTGTGATAGGCGAAGTTAAGGACGGGCGATTAGGTATTTGCAGTTGAATTTTCGTCGGGTAAACATATTTGCCAAGCGCACTTTTGCCTTCAAGAACGGAAATTTGCAATTCGACATCGACGTTGACAAGCTCTTTAGTTCCTGGCGGGCGCAGTCCAAATCGCTCATAATAAATGACGCCCGCTTTCCAACGATTAGTCGGCCATAACCAATCGCATCCTTGATGATCCATACTGCCGCCGAAATTCGGCATGGCCTTTTCAACCGTAGGCACGCCGCGCATTTGAAAAGCAAAATCTTTATCGGTCGGCTTGTCAAGCGTCCACCAAGTTTCTACGTAAAGCATTTGTCTTTTTTTCATCAGCAAGCATTCAGGCGGCACGCGGCAGCCGATAAGTTTTATCGCGCCGAATTGTTGCGGCTCAATGGCGGCGTCTTCTGGAACTTTATCGGGCGTCCATTGGGGCAAAGGTTCAGTCATTGCCGGAATAATTTCGCCGCGTCTGGATTTGGAAAGCTCAACGAACTCTAAAATTTTCTCAGCGCGGGGCGGCGGCTCAAATTTGAATTCTATCAAGTCGCTCGTAATGGTTATCCCTTCCGAATTTAATTTGCGGCAAGCGTCAAGAAATTTCTTGCAAAAAGGCTTTGATTGCTCAGCAGTTGCAGGAGAAATTTTGCAACGGTCGGTTATGAAGGACGCGAAAAAAAGTTGCTCAACGCCGCGCTTCGATATGACAAGCGAGAATGCGCCGCCCGATTTTGGTTTTTCGTCCCAGAAGAAATTGCCCGCGTCATAAATTATCGGGCGTTGCTTATAAGTTTCCATGCCGTGAAGAACATGAGAATGGCAACCTAAAACGGCGTCCGCGTCGCAATCAATTAGCAATCTGCCCAGAGTTTTAATTTGCTCCATTGGCTCCTCAAGGAAATTTATTCCCCAATGCGGCGCGACAAGTACAACGTCAGCTTTTTTGCGAGCGTCGGCGATTTTCTCTGTGAAAAATTTCTGCCAAAGTTCTGGCTTATCGGGCGGCAAATAAAAAGTTCCAGGCTTATCAGCAGTTGCGGCGAAAGTTTTCATTGTAGCATCGACATTAAAAAGCGCGACGACAATACCTCTGACATTGATAAAAAGCGGGCGCGTCGCCTCGTCAAGATTTTTGCCCGCGCCAAGATGAAGAATTCCTGCGCGGTCGAGATAATTATTTTGCTCCAAAAGTGCCGCCTCGTAAAAGTCGAGTGAATGATTGTTAGCGGTGAGCGCAACGTCAATTTTCGCTTCGGTGAGCAAATTAATTTGTTCAGGGCGCGCGTGATAATAATACGGACCGCTCTCGTTCTTGTAGATACCCTGTTGACCTTGCGCGGCGGCAACACATTCCAAATTCACAATGCGCAAATCTGCATCTGTCATAATGGGAAGATTGCCGAAGGGCTTTTTATGCGGATTCCAATTTGTGCGACGACCAATATTAACATCGCCGCCAAAAAAAATTACCGACCAACCTTTAAGGAAAGGCGGAGGGATAGTTTGATTTAGGAACATGTGAACACTCCTTTTTTAAACCGGTGCAAGAGATTTTCTATAATCGACGCAGGCGAAAAATTTTTCAACGCTTGAATTTACGACGAGTTCTTCAGGGAAATTATTTTCGGATAAAACTTTCTGGCTGAAAAAGTGGTTGCCAACATCAAGCTCAATGTGCGCGTCCGAGCCCATGATAACTTTTGTGCCATATTTCTTGCAGGCTGCTAACATTATCTTTGCATTTTCTGCCGAGCCTGCGCGGTGAGCATTGGGCAAATACGAACTGTTATTGACTTCAAGCAAAACGCCACAATCGGCGGCGGTGCGAGCGATTGCATCTAAATCGGCAGGGAATTGCGGGTTATCGGGGGGCCCAATTATCACGACGTGCGGATTTCTCATTGCGCCAATTATCGCCGCAGTATTTTCCGCCACGCTGCCCGAATCAATGCATTCCCTATGCAAACTCGCAATCGCAAAGTCAATCTGTTTTAAAATTTTAGCGGGCAAATCGGTACTGCCCGAATAGTCAATGATATTCATTTCGGAACCCATTGCAATTCTTATCCCGTAAGCGTCACGGGGAATAACTTTGAAGTTTCGGAAATAAAAATTGTCAATCGAACCGGGCACGCTCGGCGCATGGTCAGCTATTCCGACAAGTTCAAGATTTTTTTTCTTCGCCGCCTCGATTACTTCGCGAAACGTGCTATAGGCATGTGTGCTTGCCGTCGTATGTATGTGAACATCTAAAACGTCTTTCATAAAAATTTCTCCGCTCCTTTCGCCGCGATTATAACATAAAATGTTGCCTACGCAAAAAGTTTCGCGTAAAATACTAAAAAAGGCTAGCAGGGAAAAATTTACTAGAGAGTGTTGGTAAACTCTAGAGTTGAATCATGAGGGCAGAGAGAAAAACAAAATTGAGAAAGCAAACAGCTAATTTGTCATAACGAGTAGCTATGCGTCGACGATTTTTTATCCGCAAGAAAAAACGTTCGACGACG